>Ga0209430_1001452_pt1 | contig 17538 bp, 16 predicted proteins | sample BarGraIncub1133A_FD_184504 | JGI IMG/M metagenome (GOLD analysis project Ga0209430, IMG submission 184504) | Arctic peat soil microbial communities from Barrow, Alaska - Barrow Graham LP Incubations 11-33A (SPAdes) (version 2) | ecosystem: Environmental > Terrestrial > Soil > Wetlands > Peat... | reverse complement strand
GAATGATTTAAAGAAAAAGCTAAGTAAAGAAGGAAGTCAGCTGTCCGAAAAAATCGGACAACTGAAAATGGAGTCAGCTGATGGTAAGAATTATAAAACGGATGTGGCTGATGCAGAACAACTTTTCAGGTTGATTCAAAGTATTCCTTCGCCTAAGGTTGAACCATTCAAATTGTGGTTGGCACAAGTTGGTAGTGAACGCATCGACGAAATTGATGATCCTGAACGAGGTATCGACCGTTTGATGGAAACGTATTTAAGAAAGGGATATTCACCGGCGTGGATTAATCAGCGGCTTAAAAGTATTGAGGTTCGCAAAGAGCTTACAGATGAATGGGAAAATCGAGGAGTTCAAAAAGGGCAAGAATTTGCCATACTAACGGACGAAATTACGAAGGCGTGGAGCGGGTTTTCAACAAAAGAATTTAAGGCATTTAAGAATTTAAAAAAAGAAAACCTTAGAGATCATATGAGTAATCTGGAGTTGGTGCTTAACATGCTTGCAGAAGCGACCACTACTGAGATTTCGAAAGAGAAGAAACCAACATCGTTTGATGCCAGTAAAAAATTGCTAAGCAGGGTGGTACTATTGCCGGAAACACTAGAAAGGAGATTGAGGAAAAAACCGGTAAAAGCATTGTGACTACTCAAAATGCGAAAAAGTTGACTCGAGGAAATGAGCCTGAGAACAATACGTTAAATTGATTCTCGAATGCGACAAATCCACCCACGAATACTACATTGAGGATTCCGAAGACCTTAAAAAAGGTGCCCTTCGGAACTGGTTGCTCAGCACCTTTTCCGTGAACAACCTCCTGTCCAAAAGCCAAAAGCTAAGGGACCGAATCATGTTCGAGCACATCCCCTCCGGGCAGGGGTATTTGGCACCGATTATTGAGGCGATGAAGGAAAGCGTGGTTATAGAGTTGAAGTACCAATCCTTCTGGGCAAAGGAACCAAAAAGCTATACCCTGGAACCCTATTCGGTCCGCATCTTCAAGCAACGTTGGTACGTGGTCGGGCGGAACTGTGCCCTAAACAAAGTCCGAATTTTCGCCCTGGATAGGATATCGGAATTGACCACCACTTCCAAGAAGTACCGCTATCCGAAGAACTTCAATCCGGAGGTTTATTTTCACGACTGCTACGGCATCACCAACGATGACGAAACAGAAGCGGTGGAAGTAGTGGTTAAGGTTTCGGAGCGGCAATGCCATTACATGAATGCGCTGCCGTTGCATCATTCACAGACGGTGGTGGAGCAGGGTGCAGAGTTCTCCACCCTGAAATTCTACCTAAAGCCGAGCTTTGATTTTAAGCAGTGCAACATAAGTAGTGAGATTGACCTGTATTCCAACTGTTTCAGCGATTGTTTTTAACTGAATATCAATCTTATAAAGTAGATTGTGTATCCTTATGAGTTTTTGCTTTTCTAAAAAATGGGTATTAATGTCAAGAATAGGAAACAAGTAATTGCCTGAGCGATTCTGAGCGTATTTGTAAAGTATTTCTTTGGCATCTGGAAGAAGTTGAATGCTGATGAGTTTGTGTGTTTTGTGTCTTATATAGGAAAGTTGCTTTTATTTACGCATTTCAGCTCAATCGCTTTATTGTATATGGCTCTTAAAGTGCGAAACTGAACACTAATGGTAGTGCCAATATTTCCACGCTTTAGAAGCCATTTCTCATAACTATTCAGCCATGCAACATCTATTTCAGAAAATAGAAAATCCATGTTGCCGTTGGTGAATGCTTTCAATGAATTATTTGAAGCGGTATAGAAACGCCAATTTCCGTACTTCCCTCCTTCATCCATTTCTTTAAGAAGTTTCTTGTAGAAATCTCCAACAGTATAGATTGTTACTTGTTTGTCTTTTTGGTTTACAAGCGATTGGGCTGAATAGTCTTTGTTTTCTACGTTTAATTCAAGTATCTGCTTGCGAACCCTTTCCAGATTCGTGCTGATGACACTTTCAATAGACTCACGATTTGGACAATTTCGCTTTGGTTTCTCTTTCTCAAAGTCCCAAAATTTGGGATTAATGGAGAGTTTTAGACTTTGGTACTTCCTTTTTCCATCTTTGCAGATACGAAGCATTAAAGGATTTTCACCGTTTGAAAGTAGTTTCGATTTGTAAAACAGTACGTTAACTGTTGCATTCATGTTCTTTGCTGGTTTACATTTCGGTTTACATTGTAAACTGAAAACCAGAGAAAACCTGACAAAAACAAAGCATTTAGAAACGGACAGGCATAAAAAAAGTCAGACTCAATTGCTTGATTCTGACTCATTTAGCGGAGAAAGCGGGTTATGAACTTTTTTCTCCTTATCCCGTAATTATCAATCACTTAATTTTGCCGATGTTTCTATCAGTAACGATTTAGTAACGGCGTTTTGTCTGTCAATGTCCTTTACTGACTATTATATGTCTACTCAACATTATATCTTCAAAGGTAGATAAATTTTTATTTATTTTTTGACAAAAATTTTCATTCAGAGGTTTAGATAATAAATAACGCCTTATTCTGATATGTTATTGAAATATTGTACGTTAACAGCGGTGCTTGTTTTAGTTCATAAATCTAGCTATAGGCTCATATATTTGGCTGCGAGATAAAAGCCATCATATTAAAATAAAAATCAACAAAACGGCATTATAAATTCAACTCTAAATTTCCCTTTATTGTCTTGAAACTTTCTAAGGCACTTTGGATGTTTTCTATGATTTCATCAATAAGTGCATCTGGTTCCGGAAGATTATCTAAATCAATAAGATTATTATCTTTCAACCAAAAAATATCCAGGTTTGTCTTATCCCGTGAGATTAGCTCGTCATATGTAAATTTTTTCCAACGGCCATTTTCATTATTCTTACTCCATGTCTCAGTTCTACTCCCGATATTATTAGGTTTGTAACATTCTACAAAATCCTTCAAATGTTCTGAGCGTAACGGATTTTTCTTTGGAGTATGTCTGATATTAGTACGATAGTCGTAAAACCAAATTTCTTTTGTTGCAGGATTGTCAGTTTTGGGCTTCTTTTCAAAAAATAAGACATTGGCTTTGACTCCCTGAGCATAAAAAATACCAGTTGGGAGACGTAAAATTGTATGCAGGCTTGTCTCTTCTAATAGCTTCTTACGGATAGTTTCACCAGCTCCACCTTCGAATAAAACGTTGTCAGGAAGAACGACTGCAGCGCGACCGGTTTCATTTAGCATAGCCACAATATGTTGCAAGAATGCCAATTGTTTGTTACTGGTACTCACCCAAAAATCTGCTCTTAAGAAATAGCCTTCTTTCTCTGCTTGTTTTTTATCAGGGGTCGGAATATCGCTACTGCTAATCCCAAATGGTGGATTAGCTAGAACCAAATCAACTTTTTTCTTTACACCAGCTTTTAAACTATCTGTAACTTCAATATCCGGAGTTTCCTTTAAATCCCCTATTCCATGAAGAAATAAGTTCATTAAGCACAACCTTGCAGTTGATTTTTCAATTTCCCACCCATGAAAAGCCTCAAATTTCAGAAACCTTTTTTGAGATTCAGTAAGCTTGAATTGATTTAGATAATTAATGGTTCCAAGAAAAAAGCCACCAGTACCGCACGATGGATCAGATATCGTCTCATTAGGTTTTGGTTGGGTACATTTTACCATTGCTGCAATCACCGGGCGTGGAGTAAAGTACTGACCAGCACCACTATTTTCAGCATTTTTCTGTAGAAGAGACTCATAAATTTCGCCTTTAATGTCAACATCTTTTGAAGTCCAGTTTTCAGCATCAATAAGTTTTATAAGCTTTTCTAATTTGGCGGAATCATTGATTTTGTTTTTTGCTCCAACAAAAATCTTTGTGAGCATACCTCCAGATTCAGCTAAAGTTTTTAATACAAACTCATATTTACTAAGCAAATCCCCTTTTTCTAAAACAAGTAATTCTTTCCAATTACATGCTTTCGGTAAAATATAAGTATCTTTATTTTCATCTGCCATTTTAAGAAACAACATGTAAGTAAGCTGTTCTAGGTAATCGCCATAACCTAAACCATCATCTCTAAGAGTGTCGCAAAACGACCATATTTTTGCTACTAATGTATTTGTTGTCATAATATTTTTATTGCATAATCATTAATGCATCTTCTAACCATTCGTAATTATTCTCTTTTGCTTTTGTTTTAACAAAACTTCTAACGACCATTGAATATGGTTGTTTATTAGAAGATAAAATAGCTAATTCATAATAACAATTGTCAATTGTCTCTTCTCTTTTAACATCATTATCCATATAGGTTCTGATAAAATTGTTTGCTATATCAACAATTTGTTCACATTTATCCCATATCATTTTTCGACCTCGTTTTATTGGTGTATGATCCAAGCCATAATATTTTATTGATAAAACAGCTCTTTTATTTTGTACAGTATTTTCTTCTGAATATGAGGGATAAACTTCACCATTTTTATCAAAGCTGATTAATATACAATCTCGAGGTTTAATAGGATCCAATAGTAATGCTCTTTCAAGTTTACAGTATTTATCCTCAGGTGTTGCTATTGGAGAATTTTCTTCTAGAGGGAAAAAATTACCTTTTCCATAAACATCATTATTTTCAGTAAATCGGTCTTTTCTTAATTTATTCACCAATGAGCCAGCTAACCTATAATTTTTCCATGAGTAAGATAACCACCAATAACCGTCATCTCTTATTATTTTTTTATTTTCATCTATTGATTTTGCTTTTGGCCTATAATGCTCAATCTCAAATTCGCAGGAATTCTCTAAAGATTCTGAATACCAGCATTTATTTTCTGAAAGTTTGGATAATGCTGAATAAAGTTTTCCCCAATAATTATTAACTTTCCAATATGCAGCTCGTTCTGTTGGTTTTAATTTCCTTATATTAGAGAGATGATTTTCTGCTTCTGAAAGCCATATCTCAAATGCACCATTTCCATTTATACTATCATAAACTTCAGGTAAATTTTCTATTGGAATACATCTCATATTTGATTGTCTTGTATTTTTTGTTTTACTCTTTCGATAGCTTTTTCACTTTCGTTCTTAAGAATTAGCTTTTCTTCTTCAGTATACTCAACTTTTTGCATAATTTCTTGGCGAGACATTTCCGCTAAATACATCTTAAACCATTGATCTTCTACTTCTTCATAGAATCCGAGCTCTTCTAATTCTGCTTTTAATTTATTATATTCAAGATAATCTTTTTGAGAAAGTTTATCTCTCATTAGTTTGCCTTGTAAATATCTTTTTCGATTAAGTTTTTCTTGGGTTTCCTTATCTAATATTGTTGGTAGCCCAAATAAGTCACTTGTTAATATTCCGGCAACTCCCATTCCCTTAGGACTTTTATCCGGTTCTATTGCCATCGTTTTACCTAAACTAATTTGTTTAAAGACGCGAACTTGTTTCTTATCCATACCTCCTATGACTAAAGGATCATGAGTGCTAAAAATAATCTGAGTACTTTTAGGATTTTTCACGACTTTGTCTAGATATTCTAAATATTTCCATTTCCAAAGCGGATTTAAATGTGTATCAGGTTCATCCAATAGGATTAAAGATTCTTCATCTTTTGTGAATTTTAGCAATCCAAGTACAGTAAGTAACTGTTTTTCACCTTCGCTCAGTTCACTCATTGATAATCCTTTATTTACATACTCTTTTTCAATAGTGATCTTAACATCAAATAGTAAGTCTGATAAATATATACTCTCTAGTGCATTAAATAATTGTGTTTTGTTTTGATATTTTAAATCAACTAAATCTTGTAACACTTTTTTATTACTTAAGTAGAGGTAATAATGACTTTGCGTTTCGGCCTTTTTATAATTTGTTTGAATTCTTTCTTCATTATATATTGGTGCTAATGCAAATAATCTTAAATCATCTAAGAATCTTTTTACTAATCCATCTGCTCCCCAATACTCATCAATATCTTTCTGAGGTCTTGCCCATGTTGGTTTTTTAATTATAAAAAGGGCTGATCCAAAGTCATGAATTTTTAATTCATCTTTCAAAAATTGCTTTGTTTCTTCCTCTTCAATTTTTTGGCCAAAATTCATAAAAAAAGCAATAAGAGCAAAACTAGCATGAATATTTTGAACCAAAAAAATACGGCGTATACTATCAAACTCCTTATATTTTGCCTTTGAATTAATTATATTTGAATAATAAGCCTTTTCATGCTCAGAATATAGATCAGTTAACCTTGTACTTAATCCAGAATAATAGATAAATACATGTTTAGGAAGAAAAATTTCTTTTTCTCTAAAGAAAGCTGGCCTACTTTTTAATATTACATTATCTATAATAAAACTATATCCTTCTATTATCGAAAACTTGATTTCAATAGTTTTACCGCGACATTCATATTTGATATAATATTCTAATAGATTTCTTGATTTACCATGCTGAGGAGAGCGTTCTAAATCTAAATCTCTGAAAATAATAACTAAAGCTTCCATGAAGTTTGATTTTCCAGTTGCATTTAGACCTATTAGTACAGTCTCCATTGCTTCTTTGTCAAATTCTATTCGAAAATCTTTTAGATTCTTGAATTTACTTTTTATATGTACTTCTAGTATTCTCATCTTTTTAAAGCTAAAAAGGATTCTGTGTCTTTCTTAATCTCAATTATTTTATTCTGAATATCTTTTAGCTCTGAATAAAATTCTTCAATATTCTCTTTGTGTTTAGACTGTTGCCAAAGTTCTTTTGCAGATATTGGTTCTTTTGCCTCTAGTAATATATCGAGAACTGTTTTCTTATTTTCCATTATCTTTATTTTTGCAGGTTTTAGCTTTATCTTTTCCTTCATATCAACTAAATATAACTCTTTTTCTTTCCTAATTTGTTTTAATAAATTCTTCGCAGAGTCGTCATTAGAATTTTGAGAAACTATTTCTCCTTTAAAAGCTTTACTAAGTATCGTATGTCGTAAAACTGAAGTTCTTTTAAGTCCATTAGTTATTGAATTATTGAGATTATCTGTCAATGCAAATCTTGATTCTAATTGATTAACAATTTGCATTTGTTCATCAATTGGTGGAACGTTTAAATTGAATTTTTTTATTTCTTTTTGAAAAAGATGCGGAATTGCACTACCAGAAATCTTTTCTTTTACTAATTCCTGCATCATTGGTCCGCTTAGTAAATAATATAGAAAATCAGGGACAAATATCTCTTTTGCTTTAATAACTAGCAATGATGAATTTACTGTGGCTTTATCCGGAAGATGTTTGATTATGCCTATCTTTCCTATACCAGCGCCATCTTTACATAGTAAAATATCATCTTCCTTTAATTGAATTTCAGGGCTTTCTTCATATCTTTCTATTGTAATATGATTTGCATCATCAAAAACGATATTCTTTCCATAATTTAAGGAATAGACAGACAGAAAAAGAGGGCCATTTTTTATATATTCATCCTTCTTTAGTCCACGCCAGCCAATTCTTGCATTTATATCGATTAAATTATCTAAAGTAGCATTTGCCCAAGTATCAATCTTATCATTTTGAGAAAACTCAAACTCGAAATCCTTTTCTGGTTTTTTTATAGTTTTGTTTTTTAATGAAATCTCATATTTACTTCTTCTTTCTTCTTTAATTATTTTCAAAGCATTAAAAGCAGATACAGTATTATTTGATTCTCTCCAAGCTTTTGTCAACTCCCCCTCAAATGCACTTTTTAACAAAGATTGCCTATAAATTTCTAATTGTTTTTGGGCTTTATTTAACACGACTTCTGCATGATCCAATTCACTAAACAGTTCTTCTATTTTTGAAACAATTCTTTCTTGTTCTTTTAATGGAGCTATTTTAATAGGAAATTGCTCCAAAATTGATTTTGATATAGCTTTAAATGTTGTGCCAGTACCAAATTTTGTTAAAGATTCTTCTGAAGACCTCAATTGAAAGAGGATAAACTTACTCGGAACTCCACAAAAAGTTTTTATACCAGCAAGTCCTCTACCAATACATGATTTTTCTTTTGTCAAATTCGTTGGACCAATTGGAGCTCTTACAGAAATTAATATATCATTTTTATCTGCAATCTTAATGGGCTCTGAGCAATATTTTGTTACCGTAGGATATAATTCTCCAAAATCAGTTTTCCCTTGATAGAATGGCAAGCCGATACCATGTGTATTATAGCTTGACGAAGCTGGAGATTGTCCCATATTTACCAATGTTACTCTCCCTAGTTCTTCTTCAATCCAACCCTCAGGCAATTTGTATGTAATATAATTTTTCTCCATTTTAAAATATCAGTGTAATTGATTCGGCTCTCGCAATAAAATATAAATATGAGATTTCATTTTATAAAATAGTTTAGTCCAAACTATATTTTATTTATCAAATTGCTTTTTACTAGTTCATACGCTTCTTGTGGATTGTAAGCTTCTCCATTGCGCAACAATAATTGAGTGTCGCCCAAGAATTCATCATCCTGCATTTTTTCATCCATATTTAATAAGAATTCTTTTTGCGTGGGCGCATTGTTCCCAACGACAAACTTCATATATTCGCGATAACACTCCAGTATTTGATCTAGATTCAAGTTTTTTTGAGTTATGGCAGTATATAAGTCAAACAGATCACGGCCTTTTCGACGTTGATAAAGTGCACGTAACTTTGATCCAAGCAACTCTTCAAGTGGATATGTCGTAATTTCGCAAGAATCGGTATACCACTGACTTTCGACAGCAAAAGGAAATTTTGTGATGCCGAGTACGCTGAAGTGCTCCCGGCAATTAATTTCCACTTTCAAACGAATGGGCATAACAGGTGCAATTTCAGATTCCAGTCTAAAAATCATGGTATTGTTATTTGCTTTTTGCTTCACAACCGGAACACCCAAAAAAGATAGAACCTCATCTCGAAGTTTATCCATAATTGGCTTTATAGGGCCTGCTTTGATCTGCACTAAATCGATATCTTCGGAATATCGAGGTTGTGGTGAAAGATTTAACTTGTGTAGGGCTGTTCCTCCACGAAATGCTAATGATTCAGCTAGAAATTTATCTTTAAATATCTCCGTGAGCCCACGACAAATGATCAGATCCTGTTCGATCTGTTCGTTTGTTTGCCATGAAACTTTATGTCTCCATTCTTCTATAGCTGATACCGGTATCATTCGTCAATTTCAATTTCTGTATTAATAATTATTTTCCATTTCTTATCCAATATTTTATTTTCAATAGTTTTACCGTTTTTTAGTGGAATCTTCTGAAAACAACAATTGGTTTGTAATGCTTTTTCATATAATTGATTAGCTAAATCAGGAGATTCGACAACATTCTCCAATAAATAACCTAACCGTTGAATTGTAGCTGTCCTGACTATCTCGAAGAATGCATTAGGGGTATTTGTAAAATCCAGAACTTCTGTCAGATCGTTCAACACTGTACATGCTCTATTCAACCCACCAATTTCTTTTTCATATTGAATGATATCTGCAGCAGTAAGGGCAGGGGAGGAAATTTTAACATAGCCGGTTTGAGTTTTACGTGATTCGAGTAATTCAACAGTAGGAAAATTACGACGTGCCACAAACTGTAACCGAACATTTCTTTTGTTATTGTCGCGAAGTGTAGGATGTTGAATAATCACCGAGAATACTTGTGGCTGTTGAAGGGCTGCACCATAGAATGCAGCAGCATTGAGTAATCCAACATAATAAGGACGTTTAATATGCTGCATTAAATGGTCGATATACATAACCGGAGGTAGTATTCCTTTGACCGTATAGGATATTGGTACAATTACATAAAATCCTTTCCAAACAGAAACAATGCTATTTTTTGCGGAGAGACGAGCCAGTGCACTGCGTATACCAGTGGGTTGTATACCAGGGAAAGCTTCAGAAACCTGCTCAATGGAAAAGTAAAGTTTGCCGTTTTGTTGGAGCTTGTTTATCCAGTCTTTTATGCTAGCAGCAGTATTCATTTTTCAGATTTAAGATATTATGGCTGCAAATATAATCACCTTTCGGATATTATTGCAGCCATAATATATATTTTTTACTAAATAGAAAGATTTTGACTCCAATAAATATAAAAGAGAACCAAACAGGTTATTCATGTCAAGTAAACGGCGCAAATACATGAAAACCTTTGACAATGATATTAGAATGGCTGCGATAGGTGCCATTATTCGGATATTATCGCAGCCAAAATATGGAGATGGTTTATCCAGTAACACAGTACGTTAACTGTTGAATTCATGCTGTTTGCTGGTTTACATTTCGGTTTACATTGTAAACTGAAAACCAGTGATAAACAGACAAAAACAAAGCATTTAGAAATGTATAAGCATAAAAAAAGTCAGACTCAATTGCTTGATTCTGACTCATTTAGCGGAGAAAGCGGGTAATGAATTTTTTTCTCCTTATCCCGTAATTATCAATCACTTAATTGTGCTGATATTTCTATTAGTAACGATTTAGTAACGGCGTTCTGTCTGTCAATGTCCGTTGTAGACTTTTATGTGTCTGCTCATTCGTTATAATTACGGTTACAAATATAGTGTATTTAACCACATAGGCTTTGGCAATCGACAAGCCTAGTCCTGCACCCTGATAGGCCCTTCTATTGCCAATATCAGCCTGAATGAAACGTTCAAAAATGGCTACCTGCCTGTCTTTGGGAATCCCAATTCCTGTGTCTTTCACGTAAAACTCAAAGGTTTCATCCCTTTTTATATAACCCAATTCTATATAACCTTTTTCGCTGAATTTAATGGCATTTTTTACAAGGTTTGTAAGGATAGCATATAGTTTTTCGCTATCGGTTTTATAATATATATTGTTAACATTTAATTAGTCTTAAAGATTATTCTTCTTTGTCTTGGACGAGACATTGGCAAAGATATCTTTCAACAAAAAACAGTTTATTTCACCACTTCGTCTTATTCCAACCAACAGTCGTAGACCATTCTAAAGCCAGATACGAGACATTGCGGGCGGGGCTGCTGCTTTGTGGAATATAAGTGTTCAGGCCGCTATAATGGCTTACGGAGAAAAACGAGGTATAACCATCACTGCTCATCGAGAGTATATTGGGGGTGCAAGCCTTGTATACCACCGTCTTGTTCAGCTGCTGCTCAAAAGAAGCACGTTCCTCTTCCGTCGTAAAGCGCTCCACGAAATGCGCCAGGTCATAGAACAGGTGCGGGGAATAAGTGTCCAGAGTCTGTACCGAAGAAGCATTGAACACATTCAGGTCGTCGGTATGGTGCCCGATCAACTTGCCAAGGTCCGTGGCCAGACTGTATAGCTCGCTGCACTTGATGCAGGATACAGAGGCTGACTGGTTACTGCCGCTCAAGGCATCATAATGGTCATAATAAAGGGAGGCGGCCTTTATATAATCAGCCTCGGTGCTGCCGAACAGGGAAGAAACCATTACCCCATAGGGAAAACCATCCGTCAGCACTTCCGCCGGAGAGGCAATCAGGTAATCGGTGCAAGTCCGCAAGGCGTAAGCCGTTTCCACACCGCCCATGAAACAGGCGTCAAAAAGGATGTAATCAAAATGAGGCCCCGTGCTTAGGGCTGTTACCAAATCCGAGATGTTCATCTCATCCGTTCCATCCAGACCGAACCAGCGGGTAGTGACCGCCTTGGTACTGATCGTTGCAGGCAGCCAGCCTTCACCGTGTGACCAGAGCACCAGTCCATAGCTCGTGGAAGGAAAGAGCTTCGTCACATCGGAGAAAACACCGCTCATCACCGCAACGTCAACCGAGTTCTGTTCTGCGTAATTCTTGACAACACGCTGCGTAACAGTGCCGTTGCCGTCCTTGACCAGTTGGATCAGGCTCGGAACGACAGACTTGTTGTCCAGATAAATCACCAGCTGCCCTGCCGTCTTGCTTCTTGAAAAGCCAACCACCATACTGTCGATATTGGTCATAGAAATAGCGTTCAGGCTATTGTCGGCCACCATATAGACCAGGACAGTCTTGCCGGGAAAAGTAACAACAGTATCGTCGTCCTTGTGGCAAGCAGATAGAGACACTATAAGGGACAGAAAGAAAATGACTTTTTTCATTAGTTAATTTAATCTCGCCTTGCGGCGGCATGACATCTCCCTGCTTTAAATGCAGGGAGATAATGAATCAAATAATCGAATACGGGGCACAAGGCCCCTACTTATTCTTGGACACACCTAACCGAGAAGCCGTTCGCCCGACTGTGGCTGTTCGCCGGGCTCACGCTGCCACTGTGGAACTTCAGACTGGCCCCGGCGATGCTCGGCGACGCAGACCAGTAGTCGCCGTAGCTCCCAACGGGGTAGAGCGCTCCACTACCGCTGTTGCGATAGCCGGCAGCCGGCCAGAAACCAATGCTGAGCCAAGTGTAACCGGTAGCGGTACCCGAACCCCAGGTTGCGCCAGTAGTAGACAGACCATTCCAAGGAGACACCCCACTGCGCCATGCCGGAACGCGCCAGCCTACAGGACAAGGGTCAAAAATGGTCTTGACCCCGGGAGTAGTGGTGGTGCCACCTGTGCCCATCCAGTAATAATCACTTGAGGTAGAACACCAATCATAAGGTGATGTGGCATTGCTAATGAACTTAAATGGATTCTGGCTACTGAAAAGCATGGTCTGAGCGGCAGTAGTGGCAACATCCACCGATGTTGATGTGCCGGAAGCATTCACGACAGAAGCTGCAGGGAATGGATCCTTACGCCCCCACTGGTAATGAAGGATGTTCGCGTCATTTACATAAGTGGCAGTCAAAGCACCCAAATTGCGATCCATGAAGACGTTGGTGACGCCTGTTATGGGAGTAAAACTAAAGGTTATGCCTGTCGGATTGTAAGATGTTACCCAGATGTGCCAGGACCAAAGAATCGTGGTGCCATCAGCCGCGTAAGCCGCTATCACGGCGTTGCCAGAAGTTGACCCGGCTGTGACGGTGACCGTTTGGGAGGTGGCGTTAAAATTCGTGCAAGTGACAAGCCCTGCTGTGGTTTGCCATACCACACCGACGGAAGCTGCAGTATGGGTCGGGGAAAGACCGGCCAGTGCGGCTGAGTTCGGCTCGCCATTGCCCTTGATACCCACAGGGATAGTTATGCTGGCACTAGGTGTCACAATATAACAATTGGACGCGGCCTGAAGCGTCAGGATGTCAATGGTCACCGGAATGTTGTAATTGCTCCCTGCGGCAAGCAGAGGCAACAGAGAGGCAGCAAACGAGGCGACCTTATTGACACCATCCACATTGATAGTCAGGGTAATGGTCCCTGTCAATGTAGTGACGGGCACCATCAAGACAATGGCCGTAGCGGTGCCTCCCGACGTGATGCCGGCGATGGCAGGATTGAACGAGACACTGCCCGTCGGCGTGGCCTCGTTGGTATACACACCCGTCTGCAGGTTCAGCGAGCTGCTTCTCAGTATACCGGCATTGGCAATGGTGATGTTGCTGATAGCGCAGGCTCCGGTATAGGAAGAACCATGGGTAATAGTAAACGTAATTTTTGACAAAGCATGCTGCATATCGAAAGTGACGGCAGGGGATGATGCGCTGGCAGCGATGGAGTTCTTGTAACAGACATCATTGGCCGTGCCGTCTATCTGGGAGCCCAGAGGAAGGGCGGCCAGGGTGGCCGTGGCACTGTAAGGGAGGTAGGCACAAAGGGTGGCCGCTTTGGGGCCAAGCAGAATCTGTGAGGTGGTAACGGTGGACACCCAGGTACCGCCGGATCCCAAGGTATAAGAGAGGTTGTCCTGAGAGGTCGTATAGTCTCCCGTGCCGGTGAGGCGGAAGATACCCACGGCCGTGCCTATGGCCGGAGTCGTGGACTTCGTCTGCGATCCGTTCAGTGAGACTGAGGCGATGGACAGAGGCATTGTCGCGCTTCCAGACCCGCTGTTCGTATCCGTTGTACAGCTGTTCAGACAGAATGCCGCAAGGGCATAAAAAACAATCTTTCTCATCATATTCATCTGCTTAAAAAGAAGTTATTTCATTTCAATAGACCGGAGCGACAGGACATGGCCTTACCGCTCCGGTATCATTATAAGAGACGGCTTATTGGGCTGTAATACCTGTAACGGGGGTACCAGCGGTCCATGCAGCAACAGTGACGGTGGAGCTTACAATCAGCGCTGTAGGACTAACGGTAACGGTATAGGTATAGCTATTGCCACTTAACCAAGCTGGGGCAGCAGGGAAACCGGTCGCTGTCATTGTCTTGCCGTCAATGGTCATAGTAAGGCCAATACCGGTCAAGGCCGTGGTGGTCGGAGCAACCAATCCGCAAGCGGTTTCTGTCGTTGCACCGCTGGCATTGATATAGGTCGTTGCGGTAGGGGTGAACTGGAGGGTAGAGGCATTGGATCCTGTCGTTGCAACAAAAGTCCCGTCAGACACCTTGAAAGTCCCGGCGGTGGGAAGGATGGCCGTTGCGGCGGTCATCTTGATGCTGGTAATGGCACCTGAGCCTGCAGCCGTTGGGTAATTGGCATCTTTAATGATGACAAAGGCGATTCTGGTCAAGGCGTGATTGTAAGTCATCGTTACTGTATTGTTACCATTGTTATCGGCTGTCTTAGGGGTGGCCCACATGTAATCGGTCTGACCTGCGCCAGTAAAGCTGGCTTCGGTGGATGTGCCGGCAGTAGGCGCACCAAATAAAGTGGCCGTGACAGTGCCTGTTGAGCTAAGGGGCGTACAGGCTGCCGTTGCAGGATAATAGCCATAGACGCTGGCCTGATTACCGGTAAGATAAATCGGAGCGACGGGAGTCCAGGTCGTACCACTTAATGTGTATGTGGTCAGAGCCGGTGTATAGCCGGTACCTGTCACAAAGACGGCTATTGCACTTCCGGACGGAAAAGATGCATTGGTAACCAGGGCACGGGTTGAGGAACTGCCAATACCGGCAACAACACTCAACTCATTGGGATTCTTGACTTCATCATTGTTCGAGCAGCCGGCCAACACGAGGGAGGCCATGACTGCAAATAAATACACTTTTTTCATAGTTTGATGTTTGTTTGATGTTTGTTTATTTAGTTTACTTGTATTCCTGTCTCGTTGGACGGATTCCAGGAGATGATTTGTACCGTGCCAACTTTCAGCTCCGTACCGGACACCGTGATGGTATAGATATAGTTCTTACCCTTAGCCCAAGCTGTGGTGGGAAGAGCGGCGCTAAGTACCTTGCCATCGATGGTGAGGCTCAGCGTTACGCCCGAAAGGTCTGCGCAAGGTGCAAAAAGGCCAAAGGCATTGACCGTAGTTGAGGCTGTCGTGGAATAATCGTTAATGTTAACAGCCGAAGGGGCGGTCAGGGTTAGGGTGTTGGTCAACAGCGCTGCGGTGGCGGAAGGTATGAACGTTCCGTCCGTCAGGCTGGTAATCCCCTGCAATGCGAACTTGTCAGCCGCCAAAGCGGTCAGCTGGATCTGGGTCAACTTACCGGCAGCCGTGCTGACAGGATAGGTGGAAGCCTTGTTGACGACGAAAGACACTTTGGTTAGTGCATGGAAGAAATACAGGTCGGGCTTGGCAGTTGCGGCTGTCAGGCTGGAGGCATGCGCCAAGGAATAGACGCTGCCGTCGTATCCAAGACCGTACATGAAGTCGGTGGCTGCAGTGGCTGCAAAATTATCCGAGGCGTTTACTGTCGTGATGATTGTCTTTGCGCCCATATCGCACGTGGCGGTGGAAGGAAAAAAGCCATAGACGGTGGCACTCTGGCCGGTCAGGTAAATCTTGTCGGCCTCCAGTGCGGGAGAATCCCATACGCCGACATTCAGCGCATAAGCAGCCAATTTGGAAGTATAACCAGTACCGGTGATGAAAGTCCCGATCTTATCGGTTGATGAAAAAACATCGGTAAGGGAACGGGTAGCGGACGTGCTGCTGACCTTGACGGTCATACCCAGCTCTTTTGCCCCTGTCGTTGAGGTCGTCTCTTCATTGGAACAGCCTGCCAGCAAAACAGCGGCCAGGGTGGATAGCATGATTATTCTTTTCATTTTCTTCTAATTTTTAAGATGTTTATTGTACGCCACCCAAATCGGATGAGTTGTCAATCCAAGGAGTTATAGCTACCGAGTTGACAATTAACTCCGTACCGGACACGGTAACAGTGTAGATATAGTTTTTACCTGCTATCCAGGTTGTGCTGGGGATGGTGGCGGTTGCCATGTTGCGCCCGTCAATGGTCAAGCCAAGCGTGACCGCACCTGCCAAGGTCGCGCAAGGAGCAACCAGGGTGTTAGCTATGACAATGGTCAAGGCTGTTGCATTGAACTCATTGATATTCTTATAGGCTACCAAAGAGGGCTGCAAAGTGATGGTAGAAGAAAGGTCCGCAGGAGTTGTGCTTGGAGTAAAAGCTCCGCCTGTCAGGCTTACCGTCCCTTTATTGGCAAAAATGGTACTGCCGGCAGTCATCACCAGCTTGCTCAGCACGCCGGAAGTCGTACCAGCTGGATAGGAAGATCCTTTGTTGATGATGAAAGAGACCTTGCAAAGGGCATGATGGAAAACCAGACTGGCCTTGCAGGTTGTCGTACTTATATTGGACGCGGTCACATTGGCGGCATACATATAGTCGACGGCTTGTGTTGCCATATAATTGGTGTAGGAAGCTGGTACCGAAACAGTCATCAATTTTGTATCCATAACAATATCCGTATTGGCGTCGTACGGGTAGAAGCCATAGACGGTGGCACTCTGGCCGGTCAGGTAAATCTTGTCGGCGTCCGCGGCCGGAGATCCCCAGCTTGTACCTGACAGTGTATACGGAGCAATTTTCGCTGCATAGCCGGCCCCAGTTACAAATACACCTATTGATGTCCCGTCAGCAAAGGACGCACCATCCAAAGACCCTGTGGCTCCAGCACGGGTAATATCTTTCCCGCTGATATTGACCGCGACACCCAACTCGTTTTTGTTCGTTGCACCTGTGATAGATTCAACATCTTTGTTAGAACAGCTTGTCAGCAATGCTGAAGCAAAAACCGTAAACACGAGAACTTTTTTCATACATTTTATTATTAAGATTGATTTATAGTAGGTTACAAATTAATATTTACGGTGACCGGTGCCCAGTCAATGATGGTGTTTGCTAAACCAAGGGGAAGGTTGGCCCCTTTTACCGTTACAGTATATTGGGTATAGCTGCCAGCAGCAAAAAGGTGCGAGATGGTGGCATGGTAGACCTGTCCTCCCTGCGTCACCTGGATAGCCAGGTCCATAGTCGTCGTAGCGGGGATGAAGCAGGTGGCGTCTATCCCCAGCCTCATGGAGCCCGCGGTTCCGGAACCGGACCCGCTCATCACTTTTGTCCGGAGCAGACCGGGACTCAGCACTCCGGTCGCCACATCCAGCGCCCCCTGGTCATAAAAGCCACTGACCGCTATCTTTGAGTCGGAGGTGATAATGGTGTTGCCCATCGAAAAATTAGAGGCAAAAACGACCTTAAAGGACACCTGGGCCGCACGATGGGAGAAAGCAAGCGAGGCGGAATGATTCTGGTATG
>Ga0209430_1001451_pt1 | contig 17538 bp, 16 predicted proteins | sample BarGraIncub1133A_FD_184504 | JGI IMG/M metagenome (GOLD analysis project Ga0209430, IMG submission 184504) | Arctic peat soil microbial communities from Barrow, Alaska - Barrow Graham LP Incubations 11-33A (SPAdes) (version 2) | ecosystem: Environmental > Terrestrial > Soil > Wetlands > Peat... | reverse complement strand
ATTCATCGTTTTAATCGATTTTTTATATTGGCTTCGAGTTTCTAATTTTGTGCGTAATCAATTGATAAAGCAAAAATTAACTATGAGCAACCGAAAATTCGTACTCGCTTTTCTGTTCCTGCTGTCGGCCACCATTAGCTTTGCCCAGATTGGCACCATCAAAGGCCGAATCTTCAACGCCAAGACCAACGAACCGCTGGAATTCTGCACCGTATTCGTTCAAGGTACCACCATCGGCTCCACCTCAGACCTGGACGGCAATTATCTCTTCACGGGCATCAAGCCTGGCTTCTATCGTTTGGTGACCAGTTCCGTCGGTTTTGAAAACACCGTTTCACCCGAAATCCAAGTGGCTGGAAATCAGACAGTTTTTGTGGACTTAGCTGTCACGGAAAAATCTCAGGAACTTCGCGAGGTTATTGTCAATCAACCCTTCACCCTGCGGAAACTGGCCAGCCCTGTTTCGCTGCTCACCATCGGCGTGCAGGACATTGAAAAAAGCGCCGGCGTAAACCGCGACGTCTCCAAAGTATTGCAATCCCTGCCAGGTGTTGGTTCCACCAGCCCCCAACGCAACGACCTGATCGTACGCGGCGGCGGTCCCTCCGAAAACGTATTCTACTTGGACGGCGTGGAAATCCCCGTCATCAACCACTTCGCCACGCAAGGTTCTTCCGGCGGAACAGTCGGCGTCATCAATCCCGATTTCGTTCGGGAAATCAACTTTTATTCGGGTGCGTTTCCAGCCAACCGAAGCAATGCCCTGAGTTCAGTCATGGACATTCAGCAGCGCGACGGGAGTACCGACCGAATTCATACCTGTGCGACTTTCGGTGCCTCCGATGCCGGTGTGACGCTGGACGGTCCGCTCAATAAGAATGCAACGTTCATCGTTTCGGCTCGTCAGTCGTACCTGCAATACTTATTCAAAGCCATTGGACTACCATTTCTGCCCATCTACACCGACTTTCAGCTTAAAACCAAGTTCCGCTTCGGCATCCACGATGAATTGACCCTTCTCGGAATCGGTGCAATCGACGATATGACGCTGAACACTAGCATCAGCAAACCTACCGAAAGCCAAAGTTATATCCTGGCTTACCTGCCGGTCTACAAACAATGGAATTACACCGTCGGTGCCGTTTACAAACATTTCTCCGAACAGTATAACGATACCTGGGTGCTAAGTCGGAACATGCTGCGTAACGGCAATTTCAAGTACGCCGACAACGATCCGACCAAACCAAAGACGCAGAATTACCTGTCGGACGAAGCCGAAAACAAGCTCCGCTTCGAACGCAATTATCCCGACCTTCCCATCAAACTGCTGGTAGGAGCCGGTTTGAAGTACGCGCATTATACCAACGAAACCTACCGTCAAATCCTCATCGCAGGAACGCCAACCGACCTGAATTACCGGACCAATCTGAACCTGCTCGGCTATCAGGCTTTCCTGCAGGCTTCAAAAACCTTCTTTGATGAACAGCTGCGCTTGTCCTTCGGCCTGAATTTCAGCGGAAACAATTACAACAAGAACATGGCCAACCCACTCAACCAGTTCTCCCCCAGACTTTCTGCCTCCTACGCGCTCACCGACAATTTTAACGTGAACGCCAACGTGGGCCGCTACGTGATGCAACCTTCGTACACCAGCCTAGGTTTCCGTGATGTTTCAGGTGCCTTGGTCAACAAAAACGAACAGGTCCGATTCACGGGTTCCAATCAGGCAGTACTCGGCTTGGAATACAAACCATCCGACAAAGTCCGCTTCACCATGGAAGGTTTCTACAAAGCCTACGACCACTACGCCATGTCCGTGGCTGAAGGCATCAGCATGGCCAGCAAGGGTACCGAGTATGGCCAAGTCGGCGATGAGCAAATCGTTTCCAATGGTCAGGGTCGAGCCTACGGTATTGAATTCCTTGCCAAAATCTGGGAGCTGAAAGGTTTGAACGTGAGTTCCACGCTGACTGTGTTCAAAAGTGAATTCACCAATGTCGCCGGTACGTATCTGCCTTCTTCCTGGGATGTGGGTCGCCTCTTCAACCTGCAGGCCAGCTACAAATTCGGCAAAAGCTGGAACATTGCCGGCCGTTGGCATTATTCGGGTGGTGCACCTTTCACGCCCATCGACGAACTCCTCTCCAGTATGAAAACCGTCTGGGACAGCCGTCACTTGCCATACATTGATTATTCAAAGTACAATTCCGAACGCCTCGGTCTGTCGCATCAACTTGACCTTAGACTTGATAAGGAGTTCTACTTCAAGAAATGGATGCTCGACTTGTACATGGATGTTCAAAACGTCTACGGTTTCCAAAGTGAATCTGCACCCATCTATACCAATTTGGATGTGAATGGAACGCCAGTCACCGACACCGGAGACCCAAGCCGCTACGTATTGCGTCAAATCCCAAACTTTGGCGGAACTATATTGCCTACCATCGGTATCATGGTTAAATTTTAATGCCCAGCTGAAATGAAAACAAAATCCTTACTCATAGCCTGTCTGTTGATTCCCACATTGACGTTCGCTGCCAAAAAGCCGGAATCGATTAAATCCTTTACCGTTGGTTCCGCCAAAACCGGAACCGCACTGATGCTCAAGTTCGAAAAGGGCAAACAACACAATCATCCGCTGTTTGCCGTCTGGCTAGCCGATATGAACGGCACGTTTATTGAAACGCTGTATGTTTCCGAAAGCATTGGGAAGGGCGTGTTCCCCAGAGTGGACCGTAAAAAAGGTGCTTGGTTGGCCGGCTCCATTCAACGTCCAGCTGCTCTGCCGTATTGGGCGCATCAGCGCAACATCTTGAATGAGTTCGGCACCTACAATCCGACACTTGCCCATCCTGAACTGGACGGCAACACGGGTGCCACCCCGCAGTCTTCTTTCATACTAACAATGAAATCCTCGAAGGAACTCATTGGCAATTACATCGTGTTTGTGGAGTTGAACCAATCCTGGGACTGGAACGAATTCTGGTACAACGACCGTTTTCCGGGCAACAAGGAGTATAGGACTTCCAGCCAACCAGCGTTAGTCTATTCAATCCTAATCGATACGCGGCTTTCGCAAGCCTATACCTTGAAACCCATTGGCCTTAGCAGTTACGACGGCTCCGACGGACACCTGAACCCTGATTTGAGCACGCTGACTACGGCGTTGAAAATCGCTCGGTCCATCACGCTGGAAGTTCGTTAAATACTATTCTTCCAAAACCTTGCGCACATAGTCCACCCAGTCGTTTTCGGGTACTTCGTCCGGAATGAAGAAATCCGGGTGCATGCCAGCGGCATCAATACTGTATTTTTCAAAACCTTTGGTTTCGGACATTGCCAGCCATAAGGCATATTTCTTGTCTGGAAAATCAATAATGTTGATGTTGGAAAAGTCGAGCATTCCGGCGGTGGAAGTGCCGAACACCTTGACCTTGAAACTCTGTTTGGCGTCAAACAGTAAGCTTTCGTCGGAACTGGCATTTCGTTGGTTGCAAATAATCGCGATTTTTTTTGGGAAAGCGGTTGGTATCAAACCTTTGATCGTGTAGATGTCACCGTTGATGTCTATGAAACCGCCCAAGTTGGCTCTCATTTGGTCGGCCCATACCTTATTCCCGTTTTTTTCAACTCGATCGATGTTCATTTGACCAGCACGGTATCTCATGCCTGGATGTCGGATGGGTTGCGTATAGAAATAGGGGATAAGGCCCTGCCAAGCCCTATCGCTACCACCCGTGCCGTTGCGGATGTCGATGATTAAGTTGGGGGTCAAACGAATCCGTTTGTCGTTTTGGGCCAGAACTTGGTCGATTGCCTTTTTGCACTCAGGTTGTAGAGAGGGAATACGCAGATACAATGTTTTCGAATCCAATCTTTTAACAAAGGGTTTCGTGCCGGCGGCAACTTCCTTGTACAAACTGTCTTTGGCGCTGCAAGCCGCTTTTGGCTCTATTTTTACCCAATCGGCCCTTTTGCTGTTGACTAGAATCTGTCGCGAACTGCCCATCCAATTTAGGATGCTACTGGCAAAGTATTCAGATTTATAATTGTAATTACCGTCCGGAAGACTTGTAATATCGGCGACGACCTGCCCGGGTTGCCAATAGACGCTGTCCGTCATTTGGATAGCGAATACCTTGAAGTGTGTCGTATCTTCTTTGCAACGGACGATTCCGAGGGCTGGATTGTACCTGCTTTTCCAAATGCCTTCAACTGGATTCAACTTCCCGACATTTTCTTTCAGGTAACGTTCAAAAGCATTCCTGTCCATGGGAATCCGTTCCAGATCTTTACGCCGTGCTATAATTGAATCCTTTTCCTGCGGTGTGAGTTCGTTGGTCTCCCTGCGGACTACTCCGATATGTCCTGTCCTAAAATAATAGAGCCAATCGTTCAGAAGGGTAAGGTATTCCTCCTCCGTCTTGGATTGGGCAATTTTTGTGCGGATATCCGCCGTATGCCTCGAATAATCTGTTTCACCCTTCTTTTTCAAAATGTAGGGGAATCCAGCGTCGTTTTCCGAAAAGGTTTTGACCATCCAGTCGAAACTCTCTAAATGAGCGGAATTCTGGGATACGAGGATTGAAGTACTGAAAAGCAGGCTGATGAGAAAGAGGATGGTTTTATTCACGATGCATTTTTTTCTTTGTCCCCCAAAAGTATCGGTTTGTGACAAGGATGCGCGTGCTTTAATTTTTTTTAACCTGTCCCCCGGTCACCTTTTTAGGATTTTTAGCAATATAATCCTTCCAACTCGTAAAGGGCTTGTCCATTTGCGGGCGGTTGGTCTGAAAGAAATGACAGAGTGCGGCGGCCAGTCCGTCTGTGGCATCCAGCTGCGGAAGCATGGTCTCCTTCGGAATCTTCAGCATGCGCTGCAGCATGTCCGAAACCTGCTCCTTCGAAGCGCGACCGTTGCCGGTTATCGCCATTTTAATTTTTAACGGTGCATATTCAAAAATGGGCATGTCCCTGGAGAGTGCGGCAGCAATGGCTGTGCCTTGAGCACGACCGAGCTTGAGCATGGATTGCACATTCTTGCCGAAAAACGGCGCCTCGATGGCGAGTTCATCCGGTAAGAATTCATCGATGAGTCCAAGTGTTCGGTCGAAAATCTTGCGCAAACGCAAATAATGGTCCTCGTATTTGTTCAGCTGAAGGATACCCATGGCCAGCATCTCTGGCTTGTTGTTCGTTATTTTTATTAAACCGTAACCCATCACATTCGTGCCCGGGTCGATGCCCAGGATGATGCGGTCCTTGATGACCTTTGGAACAGTTTTGACAGTCGTTACGTTCATTATACAGTCTCCATCATCGTGGTGAAACCCATGGCCTTTTCCTGAAACCGATTGCTCATGGTTTGTTGCATTTCCATTCCATTTCGCTGAAACCAATTTTCGAGTATGTCCAGGTTTTCGACCTCAAACTGCAGGGCATAACTGACCGTACCGGGTTCGTCTTCCACCAATAAATGGAAGAAGCGCGGGTTGACCAGCATACTGGTTTTGGTCACTTCCGGTATGTATTCATTCTTGACCCAAAAGATCCAGTCGTTCTGGCAATCCTTGGAAACATGGTAGGTCGTGTTGACGATGAGCATGAGTAAAAAATTTCAATGTTAACGGCAAAAAGTGTACCTCAAAGATAGTAAAATTAAAAACTTCCTGTATCTTTGCACCCGCTTAAAACAACCTCACGGGGCATTAGCTCATCTGGCTAGAGCGCGACACTGGCAGTGTCGAGGTGAGCGGTTCGAGTCCGCTATGCTCCACTAACAAAAAAATCCAAACTGAAAAGTTTGGATTTTTTTGTTAGTGGAGCATAGCGTGTTTTATTAAGATGATTAGTTGGCCGGTGGAATCGGAAGGGGCTAGATTATTCAATTTGTGGAGCGAACCGTGTTTAATTTAAAGAGGCCAACTCCTCTTTTCTGCGATTTAAACGAACCTTTATTTTTTATGATGCTTAGCGTAAAGGTGTGGGACTTTACTTGCAGTACTTTCACTATTTAGTACATTCTCAAGTGCATTCTTGATATACGCATTTATCGTAATTCCAGTTTCCTGTGCCACATTTGCTATTTTAGTATGAATTTCAGGGTTAAGCCTAACATTCAACGTGCCACTATATGCTTTTCTTGGCTCTAAACCACGAGCCATACAACTTTCCAAATAGGTGTCAACCCCAGTTTCAAAATCTGATTTCAACTCTTCAAGAGTAACACCTTCATAGCTTATGATATCTTTGCTCATTCCCAGAACTTTTCCAAACAAGCAATTATCTTCTTCGCTGTACTCAACACTTCCGATGTATCCTTTGTATTTTAGATTTCCCATATAATTTATCAATAAAGTTGTTCTCAATTAGAAATTCCAAAACCTGCTTCATAACATAGCTTTTGATGGTGTTTGCAGGGTGAGGTTTATGAACACCATAGGATAAACTCCTTTCTTCGTTTATAAACTCAATTCGTGAATCTGACGTTTTTCCTTTCGCTCCGATATCAAAATCGAATTGCCTGAAAAGTCTGACCAATTCTTCAAAAGTGAAATCTTTTGGTTGAGATTTAAAACGATCAACTAACTTTTCCTTTGTACCCATTTCATTTATTTGATATGCAAATGTAACTAAATATAGTTGCAAAAACAATTGAAAATGTTATTTTTTTTAAGGTGTCATAATGGTAAAACTGACAAACCCAAGGAACAATTACTGGACTAGAATTGCGAGATGTAGTTCTTTTTGAGTATACTTGCAAAAAAAGTATCTGCAATGAATTTTTTTTCTTTTATCCCGCCCGAAGGTGATCTATCCGCCGCAGTTCAGGTGTTAAATGTATCGCACGGAACCGTGGCCATGCAATTCGGATTCACGCAGGAGACGAATCCGACCAACAATGCATTCATCGATGAGGCCACTTTGAGGTCACAATTGAACACGGGTATTCGTTTGTACGGATTGTCCGTCGAAAATGAACTGATCGGTTGCATCGCAGTTGAAGAGTCCACCAAAGAGGCTGAGACTTTTTATATCGAAAAAGTCTCCGTGTTGCCGGATTATCGTAATCAAGGATATGGCGTTCAATTGATGGATTTTGCTACCGATCTAATCAAAAAGGAAGGAGGAAAGTTTGTTTCCATTGCTTTGATTGACTCCCATACAAAACTAAAGAATTGGTATTTATCCCAAGGCTTTGTACAGACAGGAACCAAGGCTTATGAACATTTGCCTTTTGTGGTTTGTTTTATGAGCAAGCAATTAGTGACGCTTTAGTACATGCTTATTTTTTGGTTCTGAACACAGTTCCCAGTTTGAATGGAAACGATGTAAATCCCTTTTAGAGCAGTGACATCAATGGAAGTTTTTATCGAAGGTTGTACCGTTTTGGAACAACACACTTTCCCATAGCAATCATAAAGGATTATTTTACAAGTTGTTGGGCTGACTTTTTCAAAGTTGCATTCCAGTTTTTTGGTTTGTTTGTCGAAAATCAAGCCGACCAACGTCGACTTTTGCTGTGAAAGTTCTTGGGGGAGTTCTGCTTGAATGTTGAATGTGACGGAATTGTAGCTGCCAGACCGATCTGTGACTTTGAATACGACAGTAAGCAAAACTTGGTCGGTACAAGTTCCTGTCAGTCGTAAATGTATAGGGTCGAAACTGATCCAGACTGGTAGAGTGTTGCCACTGGTCAACTTGACGGTGTACGTTAATGAGTCATCTACGTTGTTGTCGGTGAAGACCTTGGAAAGATCAATCTGAAATGGGATGTTTCTCTGAATGATTTGATTGGGTAAGGAGCTTTGAATAGTAGGCCGGAAATTCAATTGTTTTCTGATACGGATGTCGTAGGTTTCCCCATGGTACAGCATCAGGAAGTTGCCTTTTAAGTTGGAATAACTGATGGTTGTTGAATCGTAAATGCCCAGACTATTTTTTTCCTCCTCAGGATTTTTTCGGCTTCCTCCAGCGCTTGTCCGGTGTATCCGGCAACCAGTTTGCCATTCGATAACAGTGCGCCGTTGATGACCAAAATTGCCACCTTGGTTCCGTTCAGCCGAGGCATCTTCTTTAAATATCGGCTCATCATGACGGGTGGCGCCCAACTCAGTACCGGAAAAGCCACGATGTGAAAATCGAACGTGCCCATGGGAGGCAGCACGCCATAACTGACTTGGACGACCGTAACCTCATGTCCTGAAGCTTTTAATTTTTCTGAAATCAACTGTACTGCATGTGCTGTATTGCCTGTCCCGGTAAAATAATGGATGAGTGTGTTGGACATGATTCAAAGTTTTTGATGCCTATTAAACAAGTAAACGATTGTAAAAATAAGTGGCAACGTGGGAATCAATTTCAAATTACCATGCTATATTTGAGAAACTTTCCATAAAATTACAAATATGAACAATATTTTCACACTTTTAATCCTTTTTGTTTCGATTGCATTTTCTGCAAGAAGCGAAAAATTGGTTTTGCCCACACTTCCCATTGATACGACCAAGACCTATCAGATTGAACTGATGGACGGATCTGAATTCATTGGTTCCATTCTGTCCCTTGATACTTCCGTACTGGAAATCAGAACTGCGTCAATTCCGAAAATTCAGATTTTTTTGGAAACAGTCAAGAGGATGAAAGTAATTGAAAACAAAATGGTATTCAAAGGCGCGACGGCTATTCCGAATCCCAATCCGACTCGGTATTTCTTTGCGCCTTCCGCCTTCAATTTGAAAAAAGGGGAAGGGTATTACCAAAATACCTATCTGTTGCTGAATTCCATCAATTACGGTCTATCCGACCATTTTTCCATTGGCGCCAGCTTGGAGTTGATCTCCACATTCAGTACTATTGGTGTCGGCTGGTCACCTATCTGGATGATTACCCCCAAAGTTGCGTATGAAGTGGCTAAAAATGTGAACGTCGGTGCAGGGCTGATGCTAGCCAATATGGGTTTCCAAGGTGGTTTTCAACTGGCTTATGGCCTTGTGACCTATGGTAATCCCGAAAACAATGTGACACTAGCAGTCAGTACAGGTTGGGCTGACGGCAAATATTTCAAGAACCCGCCAATTACAGTGAATGGGATGTTTAGGATGGGTAGACGCAATGCTTTTATCACAGAAAACTGGATTGTACCCAGCATTGGTTCCTTATATTCATACGGAGTCCGCTTTTTTGGCAGCAAGATTTCGGTCGATCTGGGCTTCCTCAACAATAAAGAAATCATGCAGGCCATAATCATTGGAATTCCATACGTTGATTTTACAGTTAAATTTTAATAGGGTGTATGAACTGATTAAATAATTGTATATTTGGTGAAATATATTTAATAAGAATTCACCAAATTGATGCAACATGAAACAACTAGCAAGCCTACTGTTGTTTTTAATTGTTTTTTCTAATCCCATTGCAGGTCAGCAAGTCGACGATTCTTTCGACAATCCCAATCCTTCACGGTATATGGTTGGTGGAACCGCCTTCCAATTGAGTGGAGGTGAATTTCTTTATAAAAACACCATGCTAGCGGTGAACTCCCTGTCTTACGGATTGACGGAACATCTTTCCCTAGGTGTCGGTACAGAATTGTATACGACCTTCAGTGCCAATAGCTCCAACAGGTGGCCAAACCTCTATTTTGTAAACGCTAAGGCTGGATTTCAATTGGTCCAAAATCTGCACTTGGCAGCTGGATTTGAAACGGTTTTTTTTCGTGATCCCATTTTAGGGGATGACTCTCACGAGGGGATATCGTCAATTAGCTTGGGGTATGGTTTGTTAACCTACGGTTCGGTTAACACGAATGTGACCCTTGGTGTTTCTTTGCCTGTGGTAGATATGAGCAGATTGGATTATGTGCCTATCTACAACTTGGGAGGATCTCTTAGGATAGGTCGCAAGGTGTCCGTCATTGCTGAATGTTGGGCTCCTTCCACTAAATTTATAATGATAGATGGGGGATTTCGATTTTTTGGGAAAAGATCTGCCTTCGATTTGGGAGTGCTTTATTTGTTTGGGTATTCGATACCGCAGCCGATATTGGATTACACACTTAAATTCTAATAAAAAAGGCTGAACAGAATCTCTGCCCAGCCTTCCAATCTATTTAATTTTAACTTACAGCACACCCTGCGCCATCATCGCTTTGGCCACCTTCATGAAACCGGCCACGTTGGCACCTTTCACGTAGTTTACAAAACCGTCGGCTTCGGCACCGTATTTCACGCACGATTCGTGAATGGCAAACATGATGCCTTTCAGGCGTTCGTCTACTTCGTCCTTGGTCCAAGAAAGGCGTAAGGAGTTCTGGGACATTTCCAAGCCTGAAACAGATACACCACCAGCGTTGGCAGCCTTACCTGGAGCATACATGATTTTTGCAGCGATGAACACATCGACGGCTTCCATCGTGGAGGGCATGTTGGCACCTTCAGAAACAGCTATACAACCATTGGCAACCAGTGTTTTGGCATCCTCGCCAGTCAATTCGTTTTGCGTAGCACTCGGCAACGCGATGGTGCATTTTTCAGCCCAAGGGCGAGCACCTTCTACATATTTGCATTTGTACTTGTCGGCATATTCCTTGATACGACCGCGTTGAACGTTCTTTAAATCAAAGATATACGCCAGTTTTTCAAGCGTAATGCCATTCTCGTCATAAATATATCCGTTGGAGTCAGAAAGGGTGATCACTTTTCCACCGAGTTCAATGACCTTTTCAGCTGTATACGTAGCAACATTGCCGGAACCGGAGATGGAAACCACCTGTCCTTTCAAGTCGGTGATGCCTTTGCGTTTCAGCATGTTCATCAGGAAGTAGATGTTGCCGTAACCGGTAGCTTCCGGACGGATCAATGAACCTCCGAATTCGATGCCCTTACCGGTCAGCGTACCCGTGAATTCATTTTTCATTTGTTTGTACTTGCCGAACATGTAGCCCACTTCGCGGCCACCTACGCCGATATCACCAGCGGGAACGTCGAGGTCCGGACCAATGTATTTGCTGAGTTCTTGCATGAAAGACTGGCAAAAACGCATCACTTCTGCGTCTGATTTGCCTTTGGGACTGAAGTCGGAACCACCTTTTGCTCCACCCATCGGAAGCGTCGTCAGGGCGTTTTTGAATGTTTGTTCGAAAGCCAGGAACTTCAGGATACCGAGATATACGGAAGAGTGGAAACGAAGTCCGCCCTTGTACGGCCCGATGGCCATGTTGTGCTGAATTCGGTAGCCCATGTTGACCTGGTAATTGCCTTTGTCGTCCATCCAGGTAACACGGAAGGAAATGATGCGGTCGGGGATACAGATTCTTTCAATCAGATTCACTTTGTCGAATTCCGGATGTTGGTTGTACACATCTTCGATTGACAGTAATACTTCTTCAACGGCCTGATGGTACTCAGGTTCGTTGGGAAAACGGCGTTTTAAGTTCGCCAAAACATCAACAGTCTTCATAGTTTTTTAATGCTACTTTAGGTAAGAAAATAGTTTATCTGAGGCCAATCAGTACTACAAAGGTGCATTTAAAAAATTGACTGTGCAAGTAAAAAGCTTTAATAAATTAGCAAAATGATGCAAAAAATAATCGAAATGTCAGAAATAAGTGAATAAATCAACGAAAAATATGCATTTGCTTACTTTTTGCATTTGACACTTTGTAAACTCCTTTTGGGTCAAAAGTGCCAAGTTGTTACAAAAAATCCACAAGGTTATCACATTGTTTGTGGATGCTCTTGTTTGATACTAAAGCGATAGATGTTCAAGTCAGGATGACCTATTCCGATTTCAGGTAGCGGATGAGGCGTTGCATGTTCCTGTTGAAGGCTGCTGTCGAAATGCAGGTTTCTAAAGAACGTTGCGAATTGACAGACGTGTCGAAACGGTCGCCTGCCGTGGTTTCAGCATAGCTGAGATCTTCACCCCCTGTAGCAGGGCCAGCACCGATGTATGGGTTTGAAGTGGAAATCAGTGGAACAGGCCAGTAACCCTTTGCGTCGAACGATTCCAGGACGCTTTCCAAAGGTGTGCTTCCAAATAATGGTTCGTCCGTTGTTTCAGGCTGTGTTTTCAAAGAGGGCTGCTGAATGGGTGAATTCCGCAGCTTCTCGTATGCTTCCCAAAGCGGTTTCACATCGACAAAGGCCTGGGAGGAATAATGAACGATGGTATGGCGGATGTCTTGGTCGAAATAATAATGACCGTTCACAACGTTGCTGCCTTTGCGGTGAACATAAAGCGGTTTGCCAGATTCTGGGTCGATGAAGCGCGGAGTCATAAAGAATTCAGCTCCGCGGAAACGTTTTCCTGAAAGTGCAACCAAACTGTCGGACAGTTTTTGCGATTCTAAAAAATTCAATGCAGCTGGAATACCCGATAAGAAGGTCGTATCACCTGTCATACCATAAAATTCCATCATCATTCGGATACAAACCACAGTGGTCGCCGGATTGATGGCTCTGGGTTCGTAGGTGCGGGCTTGTGCCGGTTTTCCATCCAGCGTATATTGATCGGACCAGCCTGCATACTTGCCTTTTTGCTGCAAATCACGGCAGCAACGCATGGCTTTCAGTGCGGCTTCCTTAAGTTCTGGCCGGCCCATCTGTTGATAGCAACGTATCAGGAATCCGATGTTTTTCCGCAGTACATCATCGTTGAGTGTGATGTAGCCGGAGTAATCTGCCACACCGTTTTTGCTGAAACCGCTCATCAGCGGATAGCGCTGGGGCCAGCCTCCACCTGGATATTGGCTGTCGAGCACGAAACGAATTACCTTTTCAACCGCTTTCGAAACGGTTTTATCTTTGGAATGCGTACTCAAGCGCAGCAGGAAAGTGCCAGACTCGATGGTGCCACCGTCGTCAAACGTAGCATTTCCGTAGTAATGCTGGAATTCCTCCAGTCGCCACGCATTTTTACCAACGGTCTCGTACCACGACTTCAGCGAATCCTCACCGGCCAAGTCGAAAACGTAGTTCCAACCTCCACAAGGTAATTGACCTTTGATCAGGGGTTTGGCTACCTTCAAAGCGGCTTTCAGGTAGTATTTGTCTCCGGTTGCTTCATAAGCATCGACCAAAATGAGACCTACTGACGGTGTTCCTTGTGGTTGAATCCAAACCATGCTGCGTCTGGCTTCCAGTTCGCCCCAACTACGCGATAAATCCGGCAGGTATTGCCACACGAATCCTCCCTGGTAACTAACCTTTTCCATCATAAAACGGGTGGCTTGCTTCATGGTCTGTTTGACCTTGGTTTCAGTCGCTGCATCTTTACCGAAAGTGTGAAATACGTTCAGTAACAGGAACAAAACAGTAAGGCGGAGGGTTGTGCGCATGATCCTTTTAATGTTTGGACGAAGCAAACCGACAAAGGTTCAACAAAAGCTTCTGTCCCACCAAATTGGCTCTGTTTTCGGATGAAATGTTGAAGCTGCGCATGGATTCGTTCATGCCATCAATGTCCACAGGAAGCTGATATCCAGCCGAATTGCGAATGCAGGACATCATGTCCAACGAGGTCATAATGACACGCCCTCTTCCTACTGGAACGACACTGAGTGCCGAATAGACTTCCTTTTTGTGATCGGAAACACAACCTACCAAGGTTTCACCGTTGAAAATGCGAAGTCCTACCCGATTACGGTTGTACGCAGCAAAGCATTGATATTCCCAGTTAAAGGCGCAATCGGTGGGCAATCCTTCGAACAGTGGATTCTCACGGACGAAGTAATTGCCGCCGTACCAGGATTTTCCCAGCGTTTTCGACCCACGGTAGTCGATGATTTCCTTATCGGCCAGAAATTCAGCCCAGCGTTCGGAATTGGCTACAATAACCAAGGTGTTGCCCTCGTGCAACCATTCGACCAATTCAGACATGCCTGAACCCCATTGTTGCGGTTCGAAAGCGCCTGCCAATAGGAAACTGCCTTTCGGGCGGCCGCTTTTATAACTGCTGAAATCGGTAAGGCCTTTGGCTTTCAGGAAGTTTTGCAACGTCCCCGTACTGTCGGCAACGGAAAAGCCACTTGCAATTCCGGAAAAGTCGTTTTGAACGGCAAAGATTTTATCATTGCCTTTTGCCTGAATCACGCCATTTTGTAGCAGTTCCGCTTCCACAGTGGAATATCCTTTGACAGAAACCGGTAGCTTCCAGCCAGCCTTGAGCAGTTGGCCATACGTGACACCGCCTTCAGCCTTGACAGGGAATTCGGCGGAAGTCAGTGTTTGACCGGCGGCATCCAGAAAACGCGCTTTCAGCAGGCATTTTCCATGCAGGTCCTTCTCGTTGACCAAGTAAAAATCGACCGTGGTGGTATCGCCCACGCCCAACACTTTGCGATTGAGCTTCACGGCCACATAGAGCGGCTGGTTGTAACGGGCAATCAGCTCCGGATCACCCTTGATGTTCCGGTAGTTATCGACAATGCCGGAATGGTTTTCCAACTTCATGCTTTCCCAGCCGTTGACTGCGTAACCATCCACCGTGTTGGAAATGCGGATGTTTTCAATGATCCTGCCTTGATAATAGAGTGCGACATTTCCCATAGCGGTGGTCAGTGCGTCCACATCTTTGAATGCTTTATCAAAGCCTTTCTCCTTTAGAAACTGATCATAAGCATCGTACCATTTGAGATAATCATCCTTTTCCCAGCCGGTCTGCTTCTTTTCGAGGATTTCATTTCGAATCAGCTGAAGTCGGGGAGGAGTTCCAATGGCGCCTTCTTCGCCCCAGAAAACGATTTCGCTTTTGTGGTCGGACCAGCGCAGGTATTTGTCCGGGCCTTCATACAGTTTGTCATGATATACGCCAGGACCACCTGCATGGTGATTGTCCCACCAGCCAAAATTGCGAACGGTGGTGTCGTAGGGCATCAAGTGCGTTTTGAAACGATCGTTTGGTTCCTCCAGCGGATTCAATCCATTGGAGGAATTGTAGATGAGCAGCCTTGTTGGATCCAGCTGATGGGCGGCCCTCAATTCGTCGTAATCCTGTTTTTGCGGAGCGGCACCCCGTTCGTTGTGCAGGTTGTAAATGATTAAGCAGGGATGGTTTCGGTCGCGCCGAATCATGCGTGCCAACTTTTCGTTCCGGTATCCGAAGTAGAAATCCGCCTGTTTGATTTTTTGCGGGTCGGTCGGGTTGAAATCGCCTGCCGGGTATTGGTTTCCGCCCGGTTCCTCCCAATAAAGCAAACCCAGTTCATCGGCTTTGTCAAGTACGTTTTCCTGCCCGATAGCCCTGTGGAAAGTCAGCATGTTCTGCCCCAAGCTTTTGGCCGCCATGATTTGTTTCGTAGCCAATGCATCATCCGGCGTGATACCGTTTACCGGCCAGAATCCCCAGGAGATGGCTGTTCGCAAGACGATGCGTTTACCATTCAGATAGAGTTGCTTGTCGCCCTTCACCTCGCGGATTTCAAACCAGCGGAAACCAAACCGATCGGCAAAGCTGTCTTGATTTTTTGAGTCTTTCCAAGAGGCAGTCAGTGTATAGAGTTCGGGCGAATCCGGGCTCCAAGGTTTCGCGACCTTTACGCTGACTGTTTGCTTGAAAGTGGTTTGCCCTGCAGGAACCTCCAGGGTTTTCACACTATTGAATAAGGCTTTTCCGGACTTGTCAGTGACTGTCAACCTCAAGTCGCCCTTGATGAGCTGCCCGGAGGTGTTGCAAATATCCACTTCAGCATCCGTGGTCGTTACTTCTTTTCGATTTTTCAGGAAGAAACCGTTAATATAAACGGGGTCGGTGGCCGTGAGGAGCACTTTGCCTGTGATGCCGCCGAAACCGTGGGATGGATTGGTGCGATAGCTTCCCCATTCGTAAACCTGCGAGTCTTTCCAGTTGAAGTTCCCGTTGGGGTCGGTGATTCGGATGGCGATGCGGTTTGTTTGCCCGATTTTTACAAAATCCGTGATGTCCACTTCAAACGGCGTTCCGTTTACCAGGTCGTAACCGCAAAGCTGTTCATTGACGAAAATCTCTGCTCTGAAACGGACGCTTTCGAATTGAAGCCGGATCCGCTTCCCTTGCATGGACGCAGGTACGTTTACCGAAGTAGTGAACCAGGAAACGCCAGTATAGTTTCCGTCGACTCCAAAAGTTTCACCGTTTTGTCCCCAAAAATGTTCTTCTACCGTGGCCGGCAAATGAACAACCTTAGCCTTTTTAGCTTCCAAAGCATTCCAACCTCCCGTGGGTAAATTGACGGGAAGTTCTTTCAAGCTGAATTTACCCGGCAAAAACAGTTCCTCATTTTTCCATGAGGCTTCCGTATCCAAACTAAGCTTCCAGACGAGCCCGGAAAGGTCGGTGCTTTGGCGTTGAGCAAACAAGCCCGTAAGGGCAGTCAAAAAAAGGCAAAGGAATAATATGCGTCGTTTCATGGTGTATGGATGTCGGTTACCGGCAAAGATACATCATGCCCATTAGGTCAAGTGGGTAATATTTCCTTTTTTACAGGGATAAATCAGTAGAATTCTTCAGAAGTTTAGGAATTCCTTGCCCTTCAAATTGTTTTCCATCGTCCAAAAATGCGCCTGCCCGTGAGCGATTCATAAGAGCGTCAGCTTAGGGCTGTTTTCCGTAATGCCGAAACTCTTGAGAAAAGGCCTGTCAACCAATGCTTTTTCTTTGTAGAATGGTTCGTCCAGAAATTCCACTTCTCCTGAAACACGCAGCATGGTGCCGATCATGCCTTCATGATGGTAGAAACAAACCTCCGTTTTGGGGTTGGCCTCGAGTTGATGAGGTATTTCCTTGATGGTACTTGTCTGGAAATAAAAACCGGTTTCGTTGGCAAACCAGAAACCGAGTATGCGCACCCGAGGTTGGTCGTTTTCTACAGTGGCAAAAGAGCAAAGCGGGTTTGCGTTTGCGAATTGTATGCAGTCATTCAAGTTCATTTTATCTTAAATTTAAGGGGCTTGTATTCGCAGGCGCCGTTTATGGTGAATTCTATTCTGTGTTCGTCCAAAAGCCTGCTGATTATTTTTCATATCCATATAATTTTGGTATAAATGATTAAAGCATTCACTGAAAAGGGAATGCATGAATTCAATATATGGATGATTACTTTTTGATGATGCAAAAATAAAAAAAAAGTGCGAAACCCCATTCGAGATTCCGCACTTTAAATTCTTCTCAGTCAGGATTACATATCCTTCCCGTGACACTGCTTGAACTTCTTCCCACTTCCACACGGGCAAGGATCATTGCGACCAACCTTCTGCTCGGCGCGGATTGGTTCCATGTGGCGTTCTGCAGGGGCAGCGTTGGGCGTAGGAGTGCTAGAACCAGTGCCGTCCTTTTCGGTGCGGTACTTGCTGTAATCCTGGCGTTTTTCGGGAGCGGCCTGCTTGACGGCTTCCGGTTCGCGGAACGGGATTTGGGCGCGCATTAGGACGGAAGTGGACTTTTTGTTCATGTTTTCCACCATTTCCTTGAATAAGCCGTAGGATTCCAGTTTGTAGATAAGCAGGGGATCTTTTTGTTCGTAGCTGGCGTTCTGAACCGAATGACGGAGTTCGTCGAGTT
>Ga0209430_1001450_pt1 | contig 17555 bp, 19 predicted proteins | sample BarGraIncub1133A_FD_184504 | JGI IMG/M metagenome (GOLD analysis project Ga0209430, IMG submission 184504) | Arctic peat soil microbial communities from Barrow, Alaska - Barrow Graham LP Incubations 11-33A (SPAdes) (version 2) | ecosystem: Environmental > Terrestrial > Soil > Wetlands > Peat... | reverse complement strand
ATGCTGTCATTAGACCTACTCCAGCAGGAATAAAGAAAAAAGACATATTTGATAAAAGGAACTCACAAAAATCTTCTATCATTTCAACATGAATTAGTCCTAGTTGCAATCCTAAAAACAGTAAAATAAGTCCGATAACTGACCCTGGAATTGGCAAATTAAATGCTAGTTGTAATCCTATTCCAATAAAATATGGAATTAAAATAATCATTAATTGCCTTAAGTACTTCATTATCTCACCTTCCTTTTATAAAATATTTATTCAATTATATTACTATTACCTTATCCAAGACTCAAAGTAATAGACTTTGTCTTCATAATATAACTTCTAATATTGTATTCCACTAGGATCTTTTGATTCAACAATAAAAACTTCTTCAAGCTTTGAAAACTCAACATAAGGCTCTATAATAGCGTTTTTCATTAGGTCACTTTTATCGTCGTGAACAGTTAAAACTTTTCCTATCTTAATTCCAGATGGATACATTCTTCCGAGTCCAGATGTTACTATTACATCTCCTTTTTTGATGCCAGATCCTAAAGAAAGCTTATCCAATTTTAAAAGTAATCTACTATTTTTATCTTTATATCCGGTAATAATACCATTATCAGCTTTTGTACCTTGAACAATAGCCGCGACTGAAAATGTTTCATTATTTAAACATTTAAGCATAGACCAATTGCTACCAACCGCTATAACTTGACCTACTAATCCTTGTCCTGTCATAGCTATCATTCCTTTTTTTATTCCTTTATCTTCACCTTTATCAATCGTAAGCCGATTCGTATTATTTCCACTTATGTCAGTACCTATATAATTGTATTCATCTCTTTTCTTTGAAGACTTAAGCATACTTTCCATTCTTTCATTCTGTTTTATTAAATTATCATATTCTAGAGCTTTTGTTTGGAGTTCGACATTAGTTTTTTTTAGTTCTACATTCTCTTCCTTAACCTTGAGAATATTTGTTATAAATTGAAATGAGTTGCTTATTTTATGAAAACCATCACTCTTCACAAAAGACACTTTTTCTCGATTTGCACTATACCCTATTAAACATATAAAGGTAACTACTGTCAGTATAATAATAACCACTATAAGTTTAAATTTTCTCATAATTGATCCGTTTACTCGTAATATTCATTTTATGAGTATATTTACCAATAATAACTTCTTCATCATAAAGATAATATAGTTTATTAAACATTTCATCACAATTATTAAATTCTATATTCCCCATACAAAACCTCCTAATTTACCTAAGTATATAATAATTCCATTAAAATATTAGTCACTTTTTATTAATTCAACATAAAATTATCTTTTCCTTCTATATTTGTAATTTAAGGTAAAAAAAATAAAATATTATATTTAGACTAAGAAAAGTTACTATTCTATACTGATTATTTATGCAGTTAAGGCGATTCAATTTCACGACAGAATAACCCTCATATGAATAAAGTTAATTATATTTAGAGATAATAATAAAAAAGATTGTAGGAGTGAAATGAAATGGGACAATTATTATTATGGTTTTTACTTGTAGCACCTTGGTTTTTACTTATACCATTAGATTCAAAACGGGTAAAAAACTATTTATCTGTTGTGTTCTTTACAATATTTTTAAGTACAATTTACTGGCAAATGGCAGAAGTATGGAATTGGTGGGATGTTACAAACAATGTATTTTTCCTTAAAAATATTTCATCATTTACATATGGGTTTCTACCCGTTACCACAATCCTTGTATTTTATTTTACTTACCAGAATGTGTGGTTGTTTTTTGGAACAAATATAATTATAGATGCATTTCAAGCATTTATCGTTAGTCCATTTATTTTTGAAAAATTTGGACTTTACAAGATGAATAGTATGAGTAATTTCGGGCTTTTTCTTTTGTTATTAAGCCTTGTACCTATTATTTTTCTTTATCAAAAATGGTACGAAACAAAGTAACCAATATAAATCATAATAAATACGTCAGAGTATATTTAAATCGTTGTTTTGATTAGTTTTAATCCTTATCGTATAATTTCTGCGTTTTGCTGCCGTTACCCATATAATCTCCTAGATATATATTAAAGAGCTTATATTACATTCATTATTTTTTATATAAAAACCATTAATAATATTTGCTCAACAAGGAAAACTATATAAATAAATAGTTTCATTGATTCCAGAGTCTATTGTATCTTTTTAAAGGAATGAACTTAGAAAATGCCTGAATGAAGACAATACGAAGTACGGAAAAAAAGATAACTTGGATCTATCAAATGCTACAAGAGGGGCAGCTATTGCCATAGATATTCATACTGGCGGAATGCTATCACTTGCTAGCATTCCTGGTTACAATCCAAGTGATTTTTCTGCGACGCAAAGATAAACGCAAGCTCAATCACAAAAATATTTTAATGCAGACTACGAAAAAGTGGCAAAAGCTCAGGGAAAACCCCAAAGTTTAATTGATTATATGTTCCCAATAGATAAGCCGTATAAACGGACTTCCTAATAAAACTATGTATTAAAGTCTTAATTTACGGCAACATATTTTATAAAATATATTTATTTTTTAGGAGGTATATAATTGAAAAACAAAACGAAAATATATTCTTCAATTGTAGTTGTTTTAATGTTATTAATGATTCCCATAAAAGTAAATGCAGATAATTACATTTCTTTAAAGTTTAATACTTTCAATAGCATATGCTCTTTAGTAGAAAGTGAGAAGGTTATAAATTTTCCTGATAAGAATTTGGAAAAAGCAGTAAGGGATATTATAAATAAACCTAATGGGAACATTTATATAAGTGATGTAGACAAAATAGAAGAATTAAGTATTAATAATAAAAAAATATCTACTTTAGAAGGTATACAATATTTAACTGGTTTAAAGAAATTAAATTTAAGGTTCAATGATATACATAGTATTAATCAGTTAAGCGATTTAATAAATCTGCAATTCTTACATTTAGGTTATAATAAAATTTTAGATATAAGCCCATTGGTAACTTTAACTAATTTATCTAAACTTAATTTGGAGAGCAATATGATCTCTAATATAGATATACTTAGTAAATTAGTCAAATTGGAATCTTTAAGTTTATATAATAATAATGCAAGTGATTTACAGCCTTTAAGTGGATTGTTAAAGCTAAAAGATCTAAATCTGTATATAAATAAAATACAAGATATAAATGCCTTAAATAGATTGGTAAACTTAACAAGTTTAGCATTAGGGATGAACCAAATATCTAATATTGATTCCCTAAAATACTTAACCAATCTAAAAACATTAGAATTAGACCAAAACAATATTTCTTATATTAAGTCTTTAAGTGCATTACCCAAATTAAACTATTTATATTTATATGGGAATCAAATAATAGATATTAATCCTTTAAGTTCATTAAAAAGTTTAAAATATCTCGAACTATCTAATAACAAGATTGTTGATGTTAGCGGCTTAAGATTACTTACTAATTTAAAGCAGTTAAGTATATCAAATAATGAGTTAAAAGATGTTAAAGGGCTTGCTGCACTTAAAAATATGAAATCTTTAGTATTATCACATAATCTGATAAACAGCATAAATGAATTAGGTTCATTAAATAATTTAACAAGTTTAATTGTTGATAATAACAAAATTAAAGACGTAAAAGGATTAGGAACATTAAAAAGTCTAAGGTTTTTAGACATATCTCAAAATCAAATTGGTGATATTACTCCTTTAAGAATATTGGATAATTTACCTTTAACTAATATAACTTTTGCAGGAAACCCATTACCAGAGTATGTATTTAAGGATAAACTAAATCAACAGTTTATACTTTCTATGCTATCTCCATATATCGCTAAAGCAGTTGAAAAATATTATGGTGGTTTTAGACAATATATGAATAGTGGAATTTTGGATATTGAGTCAACTAATGAAGGTTTTAAACTAAAGTTAATAATTGAAACATTTGTAGGTCCCCATAATCCACCATATGGATTAGATACCATTACGTTAATTAATAACGATTCAGAAATAAAAGTAATGGATTTTAAGCATGAGGACCTAGAAAAAGAGTATGACGATTTATTTGACTAATTATTCTTAATACATCGCTCGATATCAATGCTAACCCACAAACGTTATCAATTGTTATATGGGTGGAAAAATTTTAAATTGCATGATAGATAAAAAACAATCATAACTCCTTACTTTAATAAGTTCATTTCTCCATGAACTTATTCTTTACCCGTTTTCTCTTATCATTCTCCACCCCTAGCTTTTCTATGCTTTTAACTAATTTTACGTTTTACTGTAGTTAATGTTTTTACAGCCTTCTCTTTATAATGATAATATGATGGTTTATCATGTTTAATTCCACAAACAAAAGTTTCAATACCTTAATAAATAGATTATATAAGAAAATCCTATAAGAAGGTCTCTAAAATACTAATAGCGTCTTCAACAAACTTAGGACATTTTCCTTTAAATAATCCATTTTTTCTGGCTAACATTCTATTCTCTTCTTTATTTAAGTCAAGTCCAATTAAATCATTACATAAAATCGAACCATTCATATCTTTAAACTCTTCACTAAATGCACGTATCACTCGATATATTTTTTCCTTTGCTTCACTATCTTCTGATGTGCTATTTCCATACCTAAGACTTAATACCATTACAGCACCAGTTACAGCACCACAAACATCTCCTTGACATAATCCACCGCCAAAACCCGAGGCAATCTTTAACGCTAACTCTTTGTCTAATCCTAAATTCTCACTAAAAGCTGATAAAACACATTGAGAACAATTTAACCCTTTTTTAAAATTCACAATAGCATTTTCTGATTTTCCCATAATAAATACCCCCTCGTATGACACTAATGCCTTCTTATTTATAACAATATTTAGTCTATTCCCACAATATTACTTCTACGTTCCATTAAAACTACATCATGCCATACACCATTACTCATTTTTCCTACTTTTTCTCTTATACCTATTTCTCTAAACCCACAGCTTTTATGCAATCCTATACTTTCAGTGTTTTCTTTTGTAATTCCAGATTGTAAAGTCCAAAACTCATTTTCTTCGGATAATTTAACTAAATCTGATAAAATAGCTTTTCCTATACCTTGCCCCCTATATCCTTCACCTATATATATGCTAACTTCCGCAATACCTGCATAAACGCACCGACTTGAAGTTGGACTTAAAGCTCCCCATCCTAATATTTTTTCTCCTGAACAAGCTATTAACCTACAAGTTTTAATGTGACCTTTATCCCACTCTTCCCAATTTGGTATTGCTGTTTGAAACGTAGCTTTACCCGTATTTATACCTTCCAAATAAATTCTAGCTACATCCTCCCAATGTGTTTCAGTCAATTCTTGAATTTTATGATTCATTTTTTATTAACTCCTTTAGTTATTGTCAAAGTCTTTTTCTAATATTTATATGCTTTTATATGAGCCCCTGCAAAAGCTCCGTCAACAAGTTTTGAGTCCATCTACTATATACATCTCCTAAATTTTTCTGTTTAGCTATATCTTCTATGACTTCCTTTGTATATATATTTACTGGTGTGATTTCAATATTTTTATATCCGACTTTTTTCAGTATTTCTTCATACTCTTTAACTGACAATGCACCGGCAATACAACCTACCCACATTTCTACACTCTTCTTTATATCTTCTGCTATTTCTTTAAGAACGACAACATCTATTGTTTCATTATCAAGAGGAATATCTTATATATATCCCTTTAAAAATTCTACATCTTTAACTCCCATTTTTTGTTTATTTTTATTTGCCAATTCGAGCATTTCATCTGTCATATCAAGACCGTATACTTTTCCTTTTTCACCTATATATTTTGATGAAATAAACACATCTATTCCTCCACCACTTCCTAAATCCAAAAGAACTTCTCCCTTTTGTGGATTCGCAAGTCGAATAGGATTAGCACAACCAAGTGACGCATTTACAACTTCATCTGGCAATCCTTCTATAAAATCTTTTGTATATAAGTGTGAGTTATTTGTAGCATCTCCACAACATGATGTATTACACCCACAACTACCTTTAAATTCCGCACTCACTTTTTTTGCAATACCTCCATAGTATCTTTTAACTTGCCCCTTAATGCTATTTTGCATAATTAATACTCCTCCTAACAACATTTATTTTGATTTACTGCCTCAATCAGAAGCTTTAAACTATCAAGTACCTGTTCTCTGTTAAGTTCTGGAATAGATGTAAAGACACTTTCATAGTATTCATTCATCCCTCCTTCAATATTTTTAAATACATTTATTCCTTCATCAGTAAGTTTTATTGTTATATATCGTCTATCTTCTGGATGTGATTCTCTAATTACTAAACCTTCTTCTACAAGTTTATTTATTGTCCTGCTCATTGTGCTTTTATCCAAAGTTAACACTTCCGCAAGTTGGTTTAAAGAAATGCTTTCCGCCCTTCCAACTTCTACAATGGCATGGCACTGTGAAATCGTAACTCCACAACAATTTGAGTCTCCTTTTTCTAAAATACCTAAATTCCTTACCAATACTCGAATTAACTCACGCAAATAATTACTTCCTTTGTCTTCCATGTAATCACCTCTATTTAAGTGTATCATGAAACTATTGCATATTGCAACCATTGTATACAAATTTTATATAAATATTAAATTTATGCTTTAATCTATCATTCCTTCAATTTGGGTGCCTTCGGTTCATTTGTATCAATCTTTTCTCTGTCACTTATTCGTAGAATCTATTAGGGATATAATCTGATTTTATTGGTAAAAATCTTAAATAGGGGTGGGGGGTAAAAAAATGAAGGAATGCGGGTTGGAGTACCTGCATTTCCTTCATCTTTTAAAACAGACTTTATTGTTTTGGGACAGCCTTTAATATTTTTGGACAATGTTTATTGTTTGTGTACACTTTGTTACAAAGCTACACATCCTTGTAGATTTGCAAGAAAGTTTGAGTAAAATATACTCTACAAACTCTTATTTCGTGTAATCAAATAAATTAATTTTTACAAGAAAGTCTGAGTAAAACTCTCTTGTAAAGTTAAATTCACTTACTATATATTACGGAGCTAAATTAAAAATATCAAGTAACCCTATATCTGGTGATATAGAGTTACTTGTGACGACATATATGAAACAATTGTAATATCATTAAATAATTACTACAAAGTTTTCTAAGAGTAGTGTTAAACAATTTGCTATATTAACTAAACCTATCTGCTTCATAAATTAATCATTTTTTTCTTATAATAGTTTGTTTACTGTGCTTTTATTTTTATTATACCTTGATAAGTTGCTACAAATTTATTTGTAGTATTTATTACCTTCCCCTCTGCAAATTTTAAAGTCCCAGAATAAGTAGTACCATACTTTTGTTCTGAATATGGTATTTCTAAAATTGCTTTTTTTTGAAAATCATCAAAGCTCTTATACTTTTTTAAAATTGATTTACTGTAAAAATCTGTTTTAGTTTGATTTTTACTTTTAGGTTGTGTGTTACTTGTGGGTTGAACTGTACTTATACTCTTATTACATCCTACAAGTACACCCGTACTTAGTACAATAGGAATTAATATAAGTACAATATACCTTCCATTTTTTTTCTGTTTCATATTTAAAATAGATAATAACCGATGCTCCATTCCTTTTCTCCTTTCAAAAAAATTATATGATAATGACGTCTTAAGTTTGGATTGAGATTTTATTGTTTTAACCAATGCATCAAAATAAGTTAGCCGTACTTTTATATCTTTATTGTGAAGTACTTTCTCATCACAAGAAAGTTCACAATTCAATGAGACTATTGAAGGTAACAAATAAATAAATGGATTAAACCAATGGATAGCTATTGCAATAATCACTAAAATCTTAACCCATAAATCTTTCCGTTTGAAGTGTACTAATTCATGTTTAAGTATTAGTGCAATCTCTAGAGGTGTATATTCAATTTGTGGTATCAAAATAGTTGAATTTATAATTCCTATAATCATTGGACTTTTGATAAGTGGGCACATATACAACTTTATATTTGATTTTATTCCTAATTCTTTTTTAATATTTTTGAACGTAGTAATTTCTTCTTTACCTTTAATCTGCTCATTCCATCTCTTTATTATAAATAAGAAATTAATATGTTTTAGTATACTGTAAAAAATTATACTGATAACACCTATTAGCCAAGCAATGAATATGAATAAGTATAAATGACTGTTTATTCGGTATATTTTAGTAGCAACTATTTGAGTGTTGCTCACAAGATTCAAATAGTTTTTATCACTATTTACTAGTTGGATAAGCATATCACTATTGTTGGCAATATTAATAAGAAATTTACCCCAATATGGTCGAAAAGGAATAACTAACCCAAGTACGATAAGTATCCATATGTGATAAAACGATTTTTCTTTATATTTCTCTTTAATTAATAAGGTAATAAACATAATAATCATTCCAATGATTGTCATATAAATCGAGCACGAGATTAATGTAGTAATAAAGTTTTTCATTTTATACTCGTTTCCTTTTAACCCAATCTAATAATTGGGTTACGTCACTATCTTTAACCTTCTTGCCATCAAAAAAAGAATTTACAACACTCACTAAAGAGTTATCATGATATTGTTTTATAAAAATATTAGTTTCAAATTTTAGATATTCTTCTTTTGTAATTAGGGGATAGTAAGTACGTTCTTTGCCAATTTTTTCAGTTCTTAAAAAATTACGTTCTATGAGCCTAATCATTAGTGAGATAATTGTTTGTAATTTCCATTCTTCTTGTTCTTCTAGTTGCTTCATTACGATACTCGTTGTAATAGGTGGAGTATTTTCCCAAACGACTTTCATAATCTTGAATTCAGCATCAGGTAACTTTTTAGTGATTTTCACTATAATTCCTCCTAGTTATAGACATTTGTCTATAACTATATTATATAATAATAAAAAACAAAGACAAGCAAAATAGCTTTACATTATTCGACATGTTTCCGAAAGATTAACATTGAACAATTAGATATCTGTGCTGTGGATACTGTAAACAATGAATTGATAACAAAAAAGATATAAAAACTTCACAATAAAAATAAATGAATATATCGTTTTATAATTCAATTATGGTATAACAAAATATTGTTTACGGTATGTCTTGGTTTTATAAAAGCAAAAAGGATGGTTGTTTTATTCAACGGGTTTGATTTTAAGTTGCAAAGCCTACAAATCCAATATGAAATAGCATAGTAAATCGTACAACGTTAAGTATAGAAGCTCAGGCCTTATTAGAGGACAACAAAGGCTCAAGAATAATTTTTTCCTTGAGCCTTTGTTGTCCTCTAACTTTATAATAATATATAACTATATTATTAATGTTTGTGTTAGCAAAAGTGTGAAAACTAAAATTTCAAATATACCTCCAACTCTGTAAATAAAAATATTAAAATCAACAACCTCTAATTCATCAATCATGAAAATATTTCTAATAGTATTTTGTATTTTAAAAACTCTTACAGGATAAATAATCATAAATAAGCCCATAATTAAGCCTATAGCACAAAGAGTTCGTGCAAACTTCACGGAATATACTCCCCCTTTTCTTAAGGATTATCACACTTCGATATCAGTGTGGCATACCCTTATATATAAATATTTAATTAATAATATCTACTACTTTTTCTTTCTTCCACCTAATACTTATCAACACTAATCCAATACAAACTATAATAGAGTAGGCTAATGGTTGACAATATTTAGAGAATGTTGTAGACGTTAAATTATTCAGAAGATATTTAGAAGAGATGTTTAGAATAGCAAATGTTATTGGTACTTGTACCCCTATAAGCATTATGTAATTAGGCGCTATCCTTGATAAAAAGGTTACTATTAAAGTAGCTGCAAATCCTAAAACATATACCCCCACTACTGCAATTACTATATAGTGTATAAAAGTTATATTATACCAGGACGTATTATAGTTAAAAATTGAATTTATACTAGAGCTAAAAAACATTTCAACCTTATTATGTGAATATAATATAAAGAAACAAATAAGATGCAGACTTATTATTATAAAGCTTGATATTAATGCTGTTATTAATTTAATTTTAAATATTTTTCTTCCTATTTTAGATGTATACTGAAGATAATTTACCTTGTTTTTACTATCCTTTATAAAAATCGGTGAAATCATAATTATTATACTTAAGACTATGAGCATTGCTACATTTTTTATTAAATCATTATAGTTTCTAAAAACAAATTCTGGAAGTATAGATGTTATAGACCCATTTTTAATAGTTTCATGATATCTTTCTAATTGGTTTTTATTTAACCCTAAATATTTAGTATTTCCAATCCCCTCGTATTCATTTATTAATCCCTCTCTAACTTGTAACTCCCAAAATATATCTACATTATCATCAAAAACAACTTTATCATGTAACTTACTTAACTTCCCATTAGGAGACATAGCGATATCTTGATATTTTTTATATGTAGTTATTCCTGCGGATACGAACTCTGGTCTCGCCTGAAGATATTTTGTAGCTTGCTCAATCTGCGTATTATATAGCTCTTTAAAGTTTAGAAATTCCTTTTTATCCATAGTAGTTCCGTAGTCTTTCAACATTTGCACACTTATTTTATAATAGTCTCCTTCTGGTCTCCCATTAGGAAAATATTTTAAACCAAAGCTTAAGAATAAATTATATATTATTAAACTAATAAACATAATTAAAACAATCATCTTAACATTAAATACTTTTTTTATCTCGTTAAAAATTATTCTCATGATATACATCCTTTCTCTAATATAAATTTTGTTTTTTGAATTTTCTTATACATATACCACATAATGTTAGCAGAATTACAACCCATACAGCAATGGTATCAACTTCATAGTATTTAAATGTAGTAAAAACACCTTTTTCCATAAACCATACAGGCGAATGTAAAATAAGTGCAAAAGGGGTAAAGTGAACTGGAAAAATAGCATTACTATTTACTGGGACAAAACTTGGTACAATTATGACTATTCCAAATATTATAGCAAAGATAAAAAAATTCATATAACTGCTTTTTATAAAGTTTGATATTATAAAAGTAATACAAACAAAAAGTATTTCACATGCATAAACAAGTCCAATAAAACAAAATAAATATTTAATAAATGACATATCGAACCAACAAATATAAGACAATTTATTATCCCAATTAAAGCTGCTGCTAATAGGAACGTGCCAGAGTCCTGAGTAACTTACTACACTAAAATATATTCCTAGTGAAATACCAATAATAATTGTGGTAACCGATATACTCGTAAATATAGCTACATAAAATTTGTCTTTATTAAGTTTTCTTCCTCTCTTTGTTGTATAAACCACAAAGTGTGTTTTATTTTCGAACTCATAGCTCATTAAATATCCTGTAATAAGCACAACTAAAATCATTATCTCGTAGATTAAATATTTAAACAAAGTGCTAAAAAGAAATGCATGCATCCCATAAGCTTTTCCTATGAAAAACAAATTTTTATATTCTCCATTTTCTTTCATCTTATCAAATCTTATAGATAGCTTTGCATACTGTTTTCTTACTGTATTAGCAACGCTACCTCTAAGATTAAACATAGATATTCCACCCTCCCCAATCGCTGCTATATTAACAGCTTTGCAATTTATGTCAATATCCTTAGCAACATAATAATAATTCTCTATAACTCTTACATAATTAAAAAATTCAATGTCTTCTTTCTTGTAGATATTACCACTATTATAATCATGTGAAAACAGCTCTGTAGCAGATTTATATGTCTTAGAAGTCTTTTCAAAAGTAGTTTCATTTAACTTTTTTAGCTGGTCATTATAATATAATTTAAAGCCAACCATCATTTTATCGTTTATTTTATAACCAAATTTATCTACGATTTTATTTAAAATTTTCAATTCACTTCTAGATTGGGTACCATCGAATATAATAAAGATATTAAAAGCAATGAATATAGCTATTAATCCAATCATAACTGGAGAAGTAATCACCTTTTTAATTTCATATAATTTTATACTCATACCTCTATGACTCTTGTGCTAAGGGTTCATCTTTGTAAACATAGAGAAATACGTCCTCTAAATTTGGTGAAACAACTTTCCAATTGTTATCAATAGTTTTCTCACTAATAAATCTAATTATTAATTTTCCATCTTCTTGTTTCTCAGATAAAGATAAATAGTGTTTCCTAAAACTCTTAGCATTATCAAAATTAATTTTTGTTTCAAATACATGTCCTTGAATTATTTTGCAAATATTATTTATACTATCTTTATAAAGTACTTCTTTATCTTTTATCATTACAATTTGATTTGCTATTGATTCTATGTCTGAAACTATGTGAGTGGAAAGAATAACTATTCTATCTCTTGATAGCTCTGCAATCAGATTTCTAAATCGCACTCTTTCCTTTGGGTCGAGTCCAGCAGTAGGCTCATCTAATATAAGTATCTTAGGGTCATTTAGCATTGCTTGAGCTATTCCTACCCGTTGAATCATCCCTCCAGAAAACTTTCTCATTTTCTTATTTTCTACGGTTTCAAGACCAACGAGCTTTAATAGTTCCCCTACTCTGTCTTTAACTCTATTCCTGGCCAAACCTTTTAGTGCTGATATATACATCAAATATTGCTTGGGACTATAGTTTTTATAATACCCAAATTCTTGGGGCAAATAACCTAATATTTCTCGATAATTTTCATCTAGTTTTACTATATCGCATCCATTATATAATATCTCCCCTTCGGTAGGGAAAAGGAGTGTAGTAAGAAGCTTAATCAGTGTGGTTTTCCCCGCACCATTAGGTCCGAGTAAACCATAAACACCATTTGTAAATTCAAGATTAATATTTTTAAGGGCACTAAAATTTCCAAATTTTTTACTAACATCGTTAACTACTAGCATTTTAAATCACTCCTTCTATATTATTGAAAGTAATGAGCTTTTTAATATTGTTTATGTAAGCCCATAGACAAATAACAGTTACAGGCAAATATACGTAAAAAGGAATTTTCTCTAAAAACATAGCGTAAATTTCCTTACTAAATATGGACACTCCTAAGTTCATAATCACCCAACCTAATAATAAAAAATATTTTATCACCTTAGACTTTATATTTATATTTACATATAAGAAAATAATTGAAAATAAAAACAAAGAAGTAACTGAAATCATGAAAGCTTGCAGGAAGTCTATTTGTTTATAAAGTGAAGACACTAAAAAGAGAATTGAAACATTAAATATAATACAGAAAACACTAAACGCAAGCATTCTAAAGGCTGCTAACTGATATACATTATATTTACATGTCATTTCGATTTCAAAGGTACCCTTTTGCTTTGTGTTTATAAAAGATATTAAGGATATTGCCAAATACAAAATAGGTGAGAACATAAAAATAAAAGAATATATACTTCCGTTATCTATATTCATGGAATTTTTAGAGCTAATAGTTATAAAAATTAGAATTGACAGCACTATTAATACTACGAAAACAATTTCCGTTATATCATGAAATAAATTCTTTATACCTATTAGTTTGTACATACCTTTTAAATAAGAAAGAAATGACTGCCTAGGTTTAAGTCCTTTGGATACTATTGAGCTTATTTGAACTTTTATTACATCGTCATTTGGGAAATCAATATAAGAATCATATTTGTCCATAATTATCCTCCAAGCAAATCTTAATTTTTTTTATTATTGAGTAGTATCTTGTTTTTACCGTAGATTCTGATACATTTAAAACATTTGATATTTCTATAAAGGTGTACTGTGCAAAAATTTTGAGTCTTACTATTAACTGAGAAGAAGCATCAAACCTATTTACTATTCCTATAATTGTTTGAGCCTCTTGTTTATTCTCAATGCTAATTGTAAAGTCCTCAGTCTCATGTAAAGCGTAGTCATCAATAGACACTAATATACTACTGTTTTTATACTGCCTTGAGCGATAATAATCAATAAGTTTATTAGTTGCTATTTTATACAACCAAGTTCTAAAGGAGGATTTGCCTTCATCATAATTGCTTATCGACTGTAACATACTTATGAATATTTCCTGAGTCAAGTCCATCGATAGTTCTTTATTCAATGTTTGCTTATACATGTAAGCATATATGTCTTTATAATATTTATAAATAAGCTCATTTGCCGCAACTTGATTTGATTTTAACTTAATTTGCTTTATCCATTGTTTTCGCTTGTCCATATTTCATCACTTACTCTCACTTTCTAAGCATTCTAACTATATATTCGTAATAACAGTTCAAATAGTTTTGAAAAAGTTAAATATTATTGATAATTCATTTTTAATACACTATAAAGGTCAACTTGGCAAAAATAATTTAAAATCATATAACTGTAATGTATGTAAATTTTAACATACATTTCTATATTTCGCCCTCAGTAACTTTACAAATACTTTATTCTCTGCATATCCATTAGATATCCCAGAAAGAGGCTATTTACTTTCATTCCCATGTACTTGTATTCTTTACACCTATCCATTCTATGTAGTTATTACCTTAATTTTGTATAGCAGGTTAATTCACAAATAGTTTGATTACAAATTTTTATATTCCTTAGATTGAAACTTTTACTTGCCCTGTCTTCAGCTAGCTAACGGTAACTAAAACCCGCAGTATAACTTTTATCACATAATTAATTACCATATTTAATACACTACAAAAAAAGCTTTCAATTAGATTGAGAGCTTTTTTTAGATTCTTTTAATTTTTTGATTGCGTTTACTTTCTCAAACTACCCTTACTTTTAATTAATTACCTATCAATACGTCTCCCCACTAGTTTTTAACAAAATGTATTCCTCCAACTCTGTTTTTATTTTTTCAAAAGCTAAATGTCTTATTGGATGTACTGTTCTTTTTGAGCCTTTTGTAATTACCTTTAACCAATTATACTCATAATCATAATCTATACTGCATTCCATCATTTCTAAAAATTCCTTCCCATAAAAATTTATGAATTCATCATATAATTCTCTTTGCTTTATCGCCCCTCCAGAAGTAGCTAATCCCTTTTCGCATAACGAGTTCTTATATTTTTTTTGTATTTTTTCTTATGATACATTACCCATATCTTCTTGTAGTTGTACACAAACATTAGAGTCTGTCCCAAATCTCACTCCACTCCAATAACCTCTCCTCCCTCTCCCCTACAAATATCAGAGTTTGTCCCAAAATCACCCCTTCCGTCATATTTTTCATTCCCTCCCAAAGGGTTTGGCGACCATTCCATCAATCCAAAAATCAATCTTTTAATCAATCTTTTAATCAGTTTTTTAATCCTTTGAGGAATGTTTTTATCGGAATTTTTGTCTTTCAAAATGAGATAAGATAAGAGAAAAGGAACGGTCAACCGTTCCAGTTACTGATGTTATATGGTGAAATGGGGGCTTTTGGTGAGGTGGCTTATAAATGAAAACCGTCCACACTGAAACCCAACTTTATAGGTCTAATGTGGACAATCATGTTGATAACTACATTTATGTTTGGGTGGGTGTGGATAGTTTTATACCTTATGCTTTAATCTATCATTCCTTCTATTTGGGAGCCTTCGGCTCATTCGTATGTATCTTTTTTCTATCACTTATTCATAGAGTCTATCAGGGATATAATTTAATTTGTTATAGACAAACATTAGAGTCTTTCTCAACCTCCCCAACACCCTCACACCCCTTATCCCATCTATCCTCACACCCATTCCATATTTCACTCCATTTTTTTCATTAATATAAGCGCTTATCAAGTTCTTGCATTTTTTCACCGATTCCTTCATATTTTATTTCAATAATTAAATCCAAATTATATTTTTCCAACCTTAAATCAATCATCTAGTCATTCTTTTTTCTCCCTTTCTTCCTCCTATCTTACCCGCAGGGTCCATCTTCCAACCACCCATCTATTCATACCTTAATCCATAAACGTCCTTAAACCGTTTATATATCAGACTTTATATCTATTTCTATCCCTTACGGCATGATTTTTTTCAGATGTTCATTCAGAATTTTTCAAGAGCAAACAGATGGATTAGTTCAGATTAAAAGCGGAAAAATCAAATCGAGTGCGTGCGTGAGCCGATTAACCTTTGGAGCAATTCTTATTCTATTTTCAAGTCTTCGATTAGGGGGTGGGGGGAATAAAAAAATGAAGGAATACGGGTTGGGGTACCAGCATTTCCTTCATCTTTTGAGACAGACTTTATTGTTCGTGGACAAACTTTAATATTCTTGGACAGTCTCTGTTGTTTGTGTACATTTAGTTATAAATTTTAATATTAATGCTGGACTGTCATTAAATATAAAAAACTGCACACTCTCATAATAAGAGAATGTACAGTTATAAAAGTACAAATTATATTTAATTTATTTAAAGATTTAACTTACACTTCTCAATCTTTTTTGTAAGACTACAATCCTTCACTTTTTGGAACAGACCTTATTCCACCGTTACTGATTTTGCAAGATTTCTTGGCTTATCAACATCGCAACCTTTTTGAATCGCCATGTAGTAGGCCAATAATTGTAGTGGAATCACTGAAATTACTGGTGCTAATATATCCATTACTTTTGGTATATAAGTTACGGAATAAACTGATTTTTCTATTTCAGTGTGACCAACGGGTGCGAAAGCAAACACTTTTGCCCCTCTAGTTGCTAGTTCCTTTATATTGCTTACCATCTTACCAAATAGCTCTTCTTGAGTAGCTATCGCTATTACTATAGTTCCTTCTTCCATAAGTGCTATTGCCCCATGTTTTAACTCTCCTGCAGCATATGCATCAGAGTGGATATAAGATACCTCTTTAAGTTTTAATGAACCTTCAAGTGCTACTGCATAGTCAAGTCCACGTCCTATGAAGAACATATCTTTGTGCATATAAGTTTTAGTTGTAAATCTCTGAAGTGTCTCTTTGTCTTTTAACATTTCCTCAGCTTTTTCTGGAAGTTCTAGCATTGCAACTTTAATTTCTTCAATTTCATCCATGCTCATAGTTTCTTTATTCTGAGCAAAGAATAGAGCTATTATATACATTGCTATAAGCTGAGTTGCATAAGCTTTAGTAGACGCAACTGCTATTTCTGGTCCTGCCCAGGTGTATAGTACATCATCCGCTTCTCTTGAAGCCGCACTTCCTACTACATTAGTTACCGCTATAACTCTTGCCCCTTTTTCTTTTGCAAGTCTTAAAGCGGACATTGTGTCTGCTGTTTCTCCTGATTGACTAATAACTATCATTAATGTGTTTTTGTCAATTATTGGATCCCTATATTTAAACTCAGAAGCTATATCTAATTCTACTGGTATTCTTGCAAGTTTTTCTATTACATATTTACCTACGGCTCCTGCGTGATATGCAGTTCCGCAAGCTACTATATATATTTTATTTAAATTTTTAATTTGTTCTTTAGTTATATTTATATCATCTAGGGTAATTGGTTCTCCTAGAACTATTCTTGAAGT
>Ga0209430_1001448_pt1 | contig 17581 bp, 18 predicted proteins | sample BarGraIncub1133A_FD_184504 | JGI IMG/M metagenome (GOLD analysis project Ga0209430, IMG submission 184504) | Arctic peat soil microbial communities from Barrow, Alaska - Barrow Graham LP Incubations 11-33A (SPAdes) (version 2) | ecosystem: Environmental > Terrestrial > Soil > Wetlands > Peat... | reverse complement strand
CCGTCGAACGACAGGCCGTGGTCGTTGTTATTATTCACCACTTCGCCGGTATTGATTTTCACGGGAGTTTTGGTGTCTAACGGAAATTTATAGAGTAATCCTCCAGAATTATAGATCAGGAACTTGCCATCTTTCGACCAGTTTGGCGCCTCGATGTGTCCTTTGGTGGTATAGATCACTTTGCGAATTCCTGTGGCAACATCCATCAATTCAAGGCGGCTTGCAGAAGGTGTCTGATAACCGTCTACATTTTCGGCAGCTGGAACATCAATTCTGAAATTGTGGAACATTGCGGTTTCAATCACGCTCACATCATGCGAACTAATAAACAATCCAGCATAAACGGGAGCATTGAATGCCATTGTGATGCGGCCAGTTTCGGTGAACGGTTCACCCGATTTTGCACCACGCATTATAATTGTATCGCCTTTTCTTTCAAGCTGAATCACATTGGGAGCGGTTAGAGTGGCTTTAACCTCACTTGTAATGTCATCTTCTTTTGTCCTGTATTGCAATGAGGTAAGCCCGTCACCATGGACGGCAGCATCGGCATAACGGGAACCAGTGTTGAGATTTTCCCTGATTATCAGCCCCATTTTACGATGAGGATTCACGCCTTTCCCTTCAAACTTACAAAAAGTGGTCAGAATAAAATCGCCACTTAGTTTAACCGATGCAAAATGAAACTCATCGGCATTTGCCCACATGTTTAATCCGCTGCCGGTAAGGGTATAAACCTGTTGGGAATTGTTGAATTTAGTGGAACCTTTCAGTTTAGGGTTGCCAACATCACTTGCGTTGGTAAATGCGCCATGATTCTGTGCATCAGATTCAGCGGAGTTCATTAACATCATCATAATGAAGCAAATTGAAATCGTTAATAAGCGTACCATAAGAAGAATTATTTGTTGAATAATCGTTAGCTTTGAGCTGATTATCAATTCTTCCGTTTATTATAGCTCATCAAAGTGAGTAGCAGTAATTTTCAGGAAATAAATGATAATAAAGTGATGACAATGTGTGAATTATTTCTGATAAAATCAATAGCAATGAGCAAGGTAATAATTGAAGATATGATGGACGAATTGTGGGAATCAGTTCAACGAATCTATAACGCAGGGATCGCTACTAAAAATGCCACTTTTCAGACTGAAGCTCCGGAATGGGAAGCCTGGGATCAGTCGCATCGTAAAGATTGCCGGCTCATTGCGAGAATAGATAACCAGATCGCAGGCTGGGCAGCATTGTCGAATGTTTCAAACCGCTGCGTCTATGCGGGTGTTGCAGAGGTGAGTATTTACATTGATTCAGACTTTTGCGGAATGGGGGTTGGCGATCAGTTAATGAAGCAGTTGATTACCGAGTCGGAAAAACATGGAATATGGACACTGCAGGCAGGTATCTTCCCTGAAAATAAAGCCAGTATTGCACTCCATCTAAAAAATGGTTTCCGGATTCTGGGAATCAGAGAAAAAATCGGAAAAATGGACAACATATGGCGCGATACAGCAATGCTCGAAAGAAGAAGCAAAGTCGCAGGAATCGAATAAAGGTTAAAGTTGAAAGGATAAAGGTTAAAGTTGGAAGATGATACTCCCTGGCCTTTAACCTTTGCACTCTAATATTTTGGCTTCTTTCTTATTCTGCTATCTATCTTCTTTAGGGTTTTCCGGTGTTTTCAATGTCAGCTGATAAAAAGATAAATCAAGCCACTTGCCAAATTTAAACCCTGCCTGCCTGATTGTTCCACTCAAAACAAATCCTTCCATTTCGTGCAGATGGATACTCGCAGTATTTGATGCATCAATTCCACCAATCAAAACATGGTAATCCTGTTCTTCTGCATTTTTAATAATCGCCCGAAGAAGTAACTTTCCCAAACCTTCACCTCGCCTATCAGACCGGATATAGATTGAATGTTCCACTGAATATTTGTATGCCGGCCAGTTGCGGAACGATCCAAACGAGGTAAATCCTAACAGTTTTTCGCTAGGATCGAAAACGCCAATAATGGGAAAGTTCCCTTGTTGTTTTGCAGCGTACCAGGTTTTCATATTCTCCATCGTGCGAGGTTTGTAGTCATACAAAGCCGTAGAATTGAGAATTGCCTCATTAAATATATCCAAAATCTCAGGCAATTGTTTTTCCGTGCATGACCCTATTCTATTTTCCATCAAGAGATTTAAGTTTGTCATTCCTTTTTATAAGATACCGGATTGTTTAGTATCAAATGTTGTGAATCTTTAAGTTGAAGTATACTTTGCAGTTTTTCAAGATCCATCGTAGCGCGTGGTCTGGTTGTCAGACCGGTACCGGCACAAAAAATGGCAATGTTCTGGGATACAATACCTGCATCCATGGCTGCCCAACTTAATTTCGATGGTTCATCTCCCGATTTAAACCTTGAAATGTCTGAAACCAACACCAACATAACGGCAGCTTTGGCGAATTCTACCTGACGGCCAGCTACTAAACCGCGCTGATCGCCACTCCCAACCAGGTTCAAAACATGTTTGTTGGGAACATAGAGATATGCACCTTCTTCTGTAAATGCATATACATCAATATCCTGAGCGTTAATTGCAGAAGGGGCTGTTCTTTTCCCGCTTTCTTTACGGTTAATACCATTGGCTGCCCACAATAAATCGGAAAGATCCTGCAAACTCAATTTTGCATCAGAAAATTCACTTGCCGAAGCCCTTGAGGAAAGCGCCTCCATTACAGGCAATCCCCGCTTCAAGTCAGGTGGATTTAATACGATGGTCTTAAGTTCCTGAGCAAACAAGGAACCTGCAAGAATCGAAAAACAAATGTAAATGATCATCTTTTTCATGGTAATCCTTTTTAATGGGTTCACTAAAGTTAAGCTACTGAATATCTTTCAGGAATAAGGTTTTCGGATCGTTATAGAACTTCACGAAATCCAGTTCACTCGGGCAACCTTTGTAAGGACCAAAAGCAGTCTGGACTGGCTGATTAAACGCATTACGCCACACTAACACATACGACAAATCATACGGGCGCAAGCTTTCAAGTAAAACTTTTGTCCACCATTCTGGATTTTTGGTAATGGGACCGCCAGCTTCGCTTACTGCCCCAATTTTGCCCTTCTCAGCAGCGATTTTTGTAACCATTTTCGCGCAGTTGCCAATTGTTGCGGCATATTCGGGTCCACGATCGTATAAATCAAATGCAACAAGATCAATCAGGTCGTCACCAGGATACCGTTCCAGGTACTCTTCGGAAGTTGTGAACCGATCGGTAGAATAAGCATATAGCAAGTGATGTATGTTTTTAGTTTCGCGCAGGTAGTTCACGGTAAACCGCCATAAAGCTTTGTATTCACCGACCGTACACAGGTTTTTTCCCCACCAGAACCAGCTTCCGGTATGCTCATGGAAAGGACGAAAGAAAACCGGTATAAATGTTCCCTGATCGGTTTTCAGACTAAGCATAAAGGCAGCCAGTTTGTCGAGGTATTGTTTGTACAATTCGTGTTTTTCGCCGCCCGGCAGCATTGCCGCAACTGTTTTGTTTGAGCTCACATCCCATGCCGAGCCTCCGGTCAATACGTTGGTAAAATGCCAGCTGATTGTGTTGATTCCACCTCTCTTATATGATTTCTGAATTCCACTGCGAATATTATCGAAGAATACAGAATCAAGACTATAAGCATTCCCAAGTTCAAGATGTCCCAACTCCCAGCCACAAACTGCCGGATAATCACCGCAAACGTCCTTCACGTCACTACGACCCTCTTCAGCATACCAGCTTGTTCCATAGACCAGCGCATCCTGGTGCCCGAACATCATTCCATTGTGCTGAAGGTTCAACATTTTCTGATACAATTTAACAACTTCAGGAGTTGCTTTAGGATCTGAAGGAACAACTTCACCAGCTTGCGCCACTAATCCAATGCAGACGAATATCATTATAGACAGGTTTTTAAATTTCCCCATGGGTTTGTATATGTTGATATGAAGTGATTGACCGTTTTCCTAAATAGATTAAAGGTGGAAACGTTTTATTGCTCAAATATAAGCAAAATGATATTGACTACCTTAGTTTATACCAATCAAAGTGGGATTTTACTTTCAAGATAATGCCTGATTTTTCTGCAAACAACGCTGATTTCGTTTTTCGGAATGGGGATCATCTCTGATTATATTGGTCCTGTGCTGAATTTTCCCGTTAAAATGTTGTTGAAACTGAATTTTACACATATACCGTGGATTTTTTCCACACCTGATACGTGGATTCTACATATTTTACAAAAATGTTAAACCAGTATTTCACTACTTCTATATCCATAGATATCTGAACTACTATTATATACAATGACTGACATGAATATCTCCATGTTTGGCACACTTTTGCCTATAAGATATATGACAATGATTATTTACAAATATAAAAATTGAAAACATGAAAAAGTTAATGATTTTATCAGCAGCCGCAATGGCTATTTTCTTCGCAATGCCTCAGTTCGCAGAAGCGACAACAACACAAAATAACACCACATTAACTCAGGAAAAAGCAGTAAAATATCAGGAAATTACTGCGGCAGACCTACCGGCAGCTGTCACTGCTTCTCTTACAAAAGGATATACAGGTTATGCCATTGATAAAGTTTTTCTGGGCGACGACGGCAACTATAAAGTAGTTGTCAGCAAAGAAGCTGTGAAAACAACACTTATCTTCAACAGCAAGGGAGAATTGATTAAATAGTCTCTTAATTTTTTTCTTCACACCTTATTCGAAAACAGTTTCTTCGGCAATTGTTTGGGAAATAATTAAGAATGGGTGGTAATAACCTCTGTCACTAGTATTTGGCAGAGGTTGCTTTTGTTTTGTACAATTCAGTACAACTAATTAAAGCAACTGATATTTGAATAAAGCAATCGTTGTTTATCATCCAATCCCAAGGCCTGGATTCCGCGATATTTCAATATGAATTCCACCCAATCCCTGAGGATTATTTCCACACCAAACACGTGTAATCTACATCTTTTTTGAAAGCAAATCCTTTTGATATCTCCTTCTCTCTATAATATCATACTGATATTTAAATATTTACTTGACTCAAAAGGTTAATGACCCGAGTTTGGCACGCTTTTGCCTATAAGATACATGACAATGAATATTTACATATATAAAAATTGACAACATGAAAAAGTTAATGATTTTATCAGCAGCCGCAATGGCTATTTCCTTCGCAATGCCTCAGTTCGCAGAAGCGTCAACGACACAAAATAACATCACAGTAACTCAGGAAAAAGCAGTAAAATATACTGAAATCGCTCCAAAAACTTTACCAGCACCTGTAACAGCTGCTCTTACAAAAGATTACTCTGGTTATGCTATTGACATGGCTTTCCAGGGCGACGACGGCTCCTTTAAAGTAGCTGTCAGCAAAGAAGCAGAGAAAACAATACTTCGCTTCACAAGTAAGGGCGAATTGATTAAATAGACTTCTTAGTTTTTCCATCCCATCCAGTTCGAAAGCAGTTTCTTCAGCAATTGTCTGAATAGAAATTTAGAAGGGGTGGCTACAACCTCTGCCAATATCATTTGACAGGGGTTGTTTTTTGCGGTACTATATCCGATAACAAATTTTGAATTGAATAAAGCAATTATTGCGCAGAAACCATGCCCATTATCAGATTCTAAGAAACATCAGTAGGAATTCCAAACAATACTGTGGAATTTTTCCACAACAGAAACGTGGATTCTACACCTGTCCCGATGATATCAAACCGGTTATTTCCCCTTAATAATATCTGTATATATCTCATATATTGTTTTTTACAATTATATATTTGAAAACGATCCAGGTTTGGCACGCTTTTGTCTATTAAGATACATGACAATGAATATTTACAAATATAAAAATTGAAAATATGAAAAAGTTAATGATTTTATCAGCAGCCGCGATGGCTATTTTCTTCGCAATGCCTCAGTTCGCAGAAGCTTCAACAGCACAAAATAACATCACAGTGACTCAGGAAAAAGCAGTAAAATACCAGGAAATTACTGCGGCAGACTTACCGGCACCTGTCACTGCTACTCTTACAAAGGATTACGCCGGTTATGCCATTGACAACGTTTTTCTGGGCGACGACGGTACCTATAAAGTGACTGTCAGCAAAGAAGCTGTTAAAACAATACTTCTTTTCAACAACAAGGGAGAATTGATTAAATAAGCTTCTTAAGTTTTTTCTTCCCATCTTATTCTAAAATCGTTTCTTCAACATTTTTTGAGTAAAAGTTTAGAATGGGTGGTAGAACCTCTGTCAAAAGTATTTGACAGAGGTTTTTTTATTCTGACGAGTGTGACACCTTATTAAAACCAATTTAATACAGCCTCCAATCACATCAAATGCTTGTTATAGTTGTTTAAGCGCTGCTTTTAGGGAATGGCTGGCGGCTATCTATTCCTGATATGATGTTAACTTCATGGATATAAATGGCATATGTTTATTTTTACTAAACTTCACATAATTTATGGGGACTTTATCCTCACCAGACACGTAGAATCCACAACTTTTTATCCCTTATAAAATCGGATAATTTTCATTTTCCTCCTCATAACAGCTTGGCCAATTGAGCTTTATTTAGATTTGATGGAAAGGACTTCAAGTTTGGCACGCTTTTGTCTATAAGATATATAACAATGAGTATTTACAAACATTAAAAATTGACATCATGAAAAAGTTAATGATTTTATCAGCAGCCGCAATGGCTATTTTCTTCGCAATGCCTCAGTTCGCAGAAGCTTCAACAACACAAAATAATATCACTGTTACTCAGCAGAAAGCAGTAAAATACACAGAAATTACTGCAGCAACCCTGCCAGAAGCTGTTAATGCAACACTTTCAAAGGATTTTGTAGGTTATTCTGTCGACAAAATTTTCCAGGGAGACGATGGCACCTTTAAAATTGCTGTACGCAAAGAAGCGGTTAAGTCTATACTCCTTTTCACAAGTAAGGGAGAATTAATTAAATAGGTTTCTTAATTTTTTTCTTCATACCTTATTCGATAACATTTTCTTCAACATTTGAATAATAGTTACGATTAAGTGATCACAACCTCTGTCAAAATTATTTGACAGGGGCTTTTTTCGTTTTATGTACATTTTTTGGAGAAATTACTTAAACTAAATGATGATCTTTGCAATTCTATAAACAGAGAACAAACATTATGAAGGCATATGGCAAATATTCTGATTGTTGATGATGATGTAACTTTCTGCCTGATGTTAAAGAAACTGTTTGAAAAACATCATTACCAGGCAACTACTGTATTTTCCCCGGAAGAGGTTAAGCGAATGGTGCGTCAGCAATTTTACGATGTGGTATTGACAGATCTTCGAATGCCAGGTGTTAGCGGAATGGATTTAATCCAAATGATTAAAACCGAATCTCCCGAAACGCAGATTATCATGATGACCGGATATGCAGATATTTCAACTGCCATTCAGTCAATAAAGCAAGGCGCCTTTAATTACATCCCAAAACCATTTCTGCCGGAAGAGGTTTTAAGCATTATTCGGGAGGCACTTGCGGAGGTTACAATCAAACATGAAGTAAAAAACCATCAGGATGATCTTAAACAGAATAATTTCCTGGATGGGATTAGTAAGGTTTCAGTACGGTTAAAAGAATACATTGCTTTGGTAGCGCCGACCCCATTGTCCGTGTTGATCATAGGCGAAAGCGGAACAGGAAAGGAATATGTAGCGCGTTCCATTCATGCCTTGAGTACACGTGCTGACAAACCCTTTGTTGCTGTCGATTGTGGTGCAATCCCAAAAGAACTGGTTGCCAGCGAATTTTTTGGACATGTCAAAGGTTCCTTCACAGGGGCCATTGCGGATAAGATTGGTCATTTTGAGGCAGCCAATGGAGGTACATTATTTCTGGATGAAGTAGGGAACCTCTCTTATAGCACACAAATTCAACTGCTTCGCACTTTACAGGAGCGTTTAATAAAACCGGTTGGTAGCAGCAGGGAGATATCGGTTGATGTAAGGATCATAGCAGCCACTAACGAAAACCTGCAATTGGCCCAGGAGCAGGGTAGCTTCCGCGAAGATTTGTACCACAGGTTGAATGAGTTCCAGATAATTGTTCCACCCCTTCACGAACGTCGGGAGGACATACTACTTTTTGTCCGCCATTTTCTTAATCAAGCCAATTCCGTTCTGGAAAAATGTGTATCCGGTTTTGAACCGGCTGTTGAAACTGTTTTTATGGACTATTGCTGGCCCGGGAACTTGCGGGAAATGAAGAATGTGATCAAACGGGCAACATTACTTGCTACGGGAAAACTAATCACCCTTAACGAAGTTCCACCTGAAATCCTTAATCCTCAAAAAAAAGAGGATCAGTTTAAGTTGTTCAACGAGGAGAATGAAAGCGAACTAATATTAAAGGTCTTGGAATCTGTTGGCTATAATAAAAGCAAAGCCGCCCGTTTGCTTAAAATTGATCGTAAAACATTATACAATAAGCTTGAACTTTACAAGATCGAACTTCCCGGAAAAAGTAATTCTGATGGTACGCCCGTTTAATCGATGCTGATATTTTCTTCCTTTTGAATGGTATTTAGTAATATATCGATCTTCTCAATTGCCAGTTTACCGCACGAATAAAATTCCTTGCTGTGCAAGCGGGCAAAATCAATGTGCTCCAGTTGGGATAGAAGTTCAACAATTTCGTTCGCTTCGAGCTGGCGGAACAGGGAAAGCATTTTATGCGACAATTCCGAAAGGGCATGATCATTTTTATCGTTAAGGTATTGTCTGAAAAGCAGCGCATTTTGCTTGCCTGTTTTGATAAACGAAACCAGAATTTGAAGGAGGCCTTCCGGATCACCCTCCGCAAAAGCGGCAAATTGCTTCAGGTTATACCCATTGTGATATGAAAAATGCAGGCTGTCTGTTTGATCAATTACAGTTTCACTTTTAATGTGTCCCGAAATTGCATTGATCAATGTCTGCGGCAAAAAGGGTTTTTGAATAAAGGCAGAGAACCCTGCAAGTTCGCTTTCTTCCATTATTTTCCCAGAAACGGCAATCGCGGTAATCTGCCCTCCATTTTTAATCAAAATTTGCTTCAATAACTCAACTCCGTTTATATTAGGCATTTGAATATCCGTAATCAGCAGGTTGGCACAACCTTTTTCAAAGGAATCAATGGCTTTTTGGGGATCACTGAAAGGGAAAACCTCCATTCCTGCAGAATTTAAAACGGCAGTGGTCATTTCAAGAAGTGTTTCATCGTCATCAATTAGCCAAACTTTTTTCCCTGAAATATCTGCTTTAGCCCCCAGTTTTTGGGTGACAATTATTTGTGAGGATTTAACTTCCGATTGTTCACCTTTTTCAAGGGGCAAGACAATTGTAAAACGACTTCCTTCGCCTTCTTTGCTTTCAAGATTGATTGTTCCTCCCAGCAAATAGATTAACTTATGGGTGATTGTCAGCCCCAGACCGGTACCTTCATATTGCCGTGTAGTGGCAACCCTGGCAAATTCTTCAAAAATTCGCCGGGTGTTTCCTTCCGAAATACCAATCCCTGTATCAACCACTTCAATTTGGACCTGGTCATTTTGTTCTGATGATCCGATTGATGAAACGGCAATCGAGACTTGCCCCTTTTCAGTAAACTTAAGCGCATTGGAGATCAGGTTGCCTAATATTTGCGTGATCCTCATCGGATCGCTTAGGTAGACCACTGAAGAAGGAAGGCTAAAATTAAATTGCAAATCAATATTTTTAGCAATGGCCTGTGGACGGAATCCTTCAACAATATCATCCATCAACATTTTAAATTTGAAAGGGATACGATCAACCGTCAACTTTCCGCTTTCAAGTCGGGCAAGATCGAGTAAGCTATTGATCAGATTCAAAATATGATTGGAGGACTTGCTGATATTTTGCAGGTACTTTTGGTGTCGAGGCAAGACAGAGATATCCTCTTGCATAATTCCAGTAAAACCAATAATCGAACTTAGCGGAGACTTCAGATCATGTGTAAGACTCAGCATAAATTGCACTTTACTCTTGAGCAACAATTCAGTATAAGCTTTTGCCTCTTCAAGGCTTTTGCGGTAGTGCTGGCTTCTGCTGATATCCCTCAGAATGTTTACTAAAAAGACGATGATTGTAACAAGTGCAAATCCTCCCACAAGAATTATCAGCCATGTTTTCTTTTCAACACGGCTTTGTTGTTCTCTCACTTTTTGAAAGGAGTTGTACAACTCTTCATTCTCGATGTTCGACAGCATTTGACGTAATTGCATCGTGATGGTACGGTCGTTATCCAATACTTCCCGCTCTTTTAATTTTAACCTTGAATCAAAGGCAATACTATCATTTCTGATTTCGTTCATGACTGAGGTTATAAATCCGGCGATGGTATCAACGGGATTGACAGGATCGATCAGGCTGTCAACCCTTACAGACTGGATAGTCTGTACCCGAAGATTCGAATCTGTTTTATTCTGCGCTGCAAATACATTTGCAAGACGTTCGAAAAACTTTCTCTTTTTTTGCTTGACGTACACAGAGTCACGATTAGTTGAGACATTCCTGTACACCGTCATATAATGGCTAATTGAATCTTTACTGACAATTAACTTATTTAAAGCTTGCTGATAATGGGCTGTGGATGAATTTGTTCTTTTGATCGCAGATAATTCTTTGAGGTTCTGCTGTTTCACCAGCAAAAGCTTTTTAATACTATCTGTATGCATTTGTTGGATGGGTGAATTCACCATTAATGCAAGTGTATCAATCTGCATACTGATGTTATCCATCAATTTCAGGTAGTCCTGGTATTGGGCTGGCTGCCTGGTCTGTACATAGCTTCTTTCCAATCCCTCAGCCTGGTAAAGATTCGTCAGGATATTATTGATGTAGATAAATTTATTATTTACCGGGTTAAAATCGACCTTTTCAGTTGAGTAGTGAAGTATTTCGGAATAGGTGACCCAAACCATCAGAGCAGCTAATAGCGTCAACGTAAAATAGCCAAGGGACACCTTGATTTTAACAGACGCCATAAAGTGTTTGATGTGAAGTGTAAATCATTTTCAATATTTTCGGGGAAGGTGATTTATTACTGATTTTGGGATTTAACTAATTAATCTGACCATACATCTCACATCTTTCTCGTTCAGATACCATTCTATACAATAACCTTCAGGATCGATACCAGGATAAGCAATAAGTAGTTGAAATGCTTTTGCAATTGCTTTTATATCAGCTATATAATCTTCGATCAGTATACTAATGTATTGTCCACTTTGGATCACAAACTTCTCACAACCTAATTCTTCCGCTTCTCCCTGGTAGATTTCTTCGGCAGCTGCGTCGTAATTGACAATCCCTTTGGCATTACGACTCGAGATTCCAAAATATCTCCTTTGTTTAGAGCAAGAGAGTATCGACTCTAATTCCTTGTGTGCTTCCACAATTCCCTCAGGGAAAGATTTAGCTGTTTCACAGAAAACCTTGATATCTTCCTCTATTGTAAATTTCTCCATCCCCAATTCATTTAAAACCATTTGTCAGCTCAATACTCACATAGGTGTTACCTATATCAAAGATATTTTCGGCAACGCCTTGCAAATGATTAAGCAATTTTTGCGAAAGTCTTTATGAAAAACCTTGCCTGTGGGATCAAATTTACCCAAACTATATGAATCGACAAAATGGAGTTCAGAAAAGGTAACACTATTTAGCTTACAAAGCGAAGTTCGAAACATGTGCCTTTATTTATGCACTGTCAACCTTAATTTCAGTACCGCTCAACTCCAAAATTTTTCCAACAATCGAAAGACCGATGCCGAATCCCCCAATAAATTTTGCATTGGTTGCACGTTGAAAAGGTTTGAATATATTTCCTATTTCGTTCTAAAGTTCATTTTCGCTGCAGTAAAAGCCAAATCCAAATTTTGTATGAATAAGCTTTGGCACAAAACCCTTGTCTATCTTCTTTCTTAAGTAATTCACATACACGTCGATGATATTTGTTCCGGTTTCGAAATCAAGGTTCCATACTTTCTCAATGATATATTCCCGGGAAAGTACTTTGTTTTTATTCTTCAGCAGGGTCTCCATCAGGGAAAATTCTTTGGATGTCAGTTCAATTTTTTGGCCGGCGCGAATAACAGTTTTTGAATCCAGGTCCATCTCGAAATCAGCAAGTGCCAATTTCCGATCTGTCACAATTGTAACATTCGACCGTTTAAGGAATACATTTATCCGAGCAAGTAATTCTCTGAAATCAAAAGGCTTAAGCACATAATCATCGGCTCCAGACTCAAATCCGATCAGCTTATTTTCAGGCGTACCCAGCGCAGTAAGCATGATGATGGGCGTGTTGCTATTGGTTTTTCGGATTTCGTGGCACAATTCATAACCATTCATCAAAGGAAGATTAATATCAAGAATGACAAGATCATAATCAGCTTGTTCCATCATTCGCTTTCCAATATAGCCATCACTTGCCACATCAGCCCGAAATCCGGATTCATTTAATTGCTTCTGAATAACTTCAGCAAGCCGTTGTTCGTCTTCAACTACCAAAATGTGGGCATCACTCATTGCTGGGATTTGTATTATACAAATGTAAGATACAATCTGATGGAAACAGCTTTCTAATGAAATTCTAATCATTTTCTAATCATTCACTAATCAACTGTCTGACAATACAAACTTATCTTTGGGCATGTTAATGTTATAATAAAAACACATATCATGAAAAAATTAAAAATGACCCCAGGTCTTGCAATGTCTCTTTTTGTAGGTTTTGTAGTTGTCGTTCTCGCAGTTTTGAAAATATTTGTTTTCCCAGGTCAATAAATTCAGATTGGCTAATAATATCTACTTAATACGAACATTTATTTGATGACAACTGTTTCTTTACTTTTGGTTTAAACCGTGGGTCGATGCTCACGGTTTTTTTATGATTGGTTGGCACTGAAGTGGGAGACACTGGATAATTAGACTTTGCATATCATCAGAAAGGGCTCTTTGCTTTTTTGCAAGATCGCATTATATTATGCTGTTAACTTCCGATCTTAAAATGACAACATGCCATATTTTAATAAGCGCTAAATTCCAGGGACTTGATAGTTTGAATTACATGTTTTGTCCTCGCTCAGAACGCTTTGAATTTATTTTAAATCAACATGAGATTAACAAAATTATATAATGCATTTTTTAACAGTGAAAAAGCCGGCGGACTAATTTTAGTATTCGTTACCATTCTATCGCTTGCATTGGCAAATTCGAATTGGCAGACTCAATATATAAACCTTTGGCATTTTGACCTAGGTGGACACAGTATCGTTCATTGGATCAATGACGGGTTGATGACCATTTTTTTTCTTCTCATTGGTCTGGAATTAGAAAGAGAGATCTATCAGGGAGAACTTTCGGAATTAAAAAACGCTTCATTACCGATCTTTGGCGCAATAGGTGGCATGATAGTTCCTGCAGGACTCTTTTTATTGCTTAATTACGGAACAGATGCACAGGCAGGTGCAGGCATACCCATGGCAACCGATATCGCCTTTGCGATAGGCATTTTATCGTTGTTAGGCAATCGTGTACCGTCATCGTTGAAAATATTTTTAACCGCGCTGGCTGTAATAGACGACCTTGGTGCAATTGTAGTAATTGCAATTTTCTACACAACCTCAATTGCATTTACAAATCTGTTTATTGCTTTGGGTATTTTCGGGGTTTTACTTCTTTTAAACCGACTGAAAATTTACAATTTAGTTCCGTATTTAATTGGTGGAGTAGCCATGTGGTATTTTATGCTGCATTCAGGAGTTCATGCTACAATTGCCGGCGTGTTGCTTGCTTTTGCAATCCCATTTACGAACGGAGGAGAAAAATCGCCTTCGTACATCCTTCAACATTTTCTTCATAAGCCGGTTGCCTTTTTTATTCTGCCATTATTTGCAGTTGCAAATACTTGTATTGCCATAGGTGATACATGGCAAAGCGGTTTAGGACAAACGAACAGTCTTGGAATTATTGCTGGTCTTGTAATTGGCAAGCCTTTGGGGATCTTCCTCTTTTCGTTTATTGGCGCCGGTTTAGGCCTCTGCGTGTTACCATCAGACTTAAAATGGAAAAATATAATTGGCGCAGGGTTTTTAGGCGGCATTGGTTTTACAATGTCAATCTTCGTTACGCTACTTGCATTTGATAATGATGACATGGTAAACAATTCAAAAATTGCAATTGTAATTGCCTCATTTATAGCGTGTTTAATCGGATTTATCTTCCTCAAAATGACACTTAAAACACCTTACGAAAAAGATGAAATCATTTGAAAGGAAAAATCATTGTTGATTGCCAACCTAACTTTAATTAGGAAGTTAATTGTCAGGAACCACGATACCATAGAAAAGGTCAGAAAACAGTTTGTTTTCTGACCTTACACATTTACCCTAAACACTCATTGTTAGCAGCGTCCAATCAATTCGCTGCAGCAATTTTTCCTGTTACCTACCGCTTACATCTCCACCACTTGATTTCCTGATATTTTTTACTTTCGGACTACCAGAATAAGTAATGTCACCTCCACTGCTGGCATTAGCTTCAAGTTCTTCAGTTACCTTTATCCTGATATCTGATCCGCTTGAAACATTGGCTGAACACTTTTTCGTTTCAAGATCACCGGCACTAATATCGCTTCCGCTTGAAGCATGGACATCTGCGACTTCGGCTTTCCCGTTCAGCGAAACATCCGATCCGCTACTGGATTCAACACTTAGTTGTTTGGCATCCAGTTCAAGTCTGACATCCGATCCACTGCTGACATCAAGGTCAAGCTTATCAAGTTTTAATACCGATGAAGAATTAACATCCGAACCAGCTGATGCTTCAAGCTTATCAATGTTTTTGAACGACACAAATACCTTTCGCGGTTCCTTGTTCCAGTTCATGCCAAGCCACGATTTATCCTTGATATATATCTTCAGGACACCATCTTCAACCTTTGTGATTATTTTATCCATATCATCCGGTTCGGCTTCGACCGCAACCTCCTCCACGTTTTTTTGCGTCAGGTAAAGATCGATTCCGCTACTTACAGATATCGCATGAAATCCCGAAAGCTGACGAGTTTGACGACCATCGTTTGACTGAGCTGCCTGTAATACGACGCTCTGAAATATTGCACCTGTTGCAAGCAGCAACACAATTAGCTTAATTGTTCTCATATTCAATAAATTGATTGTTATTGTTTGTGATGGATATTTCCACCCGATGAGGAATTGACATCTGTTGAAGTTGGTTCGCCGTAATAAACCACGTTTCCGCCACTCGAAGCATGAGCATCCAGTTTCCCGGTTACGATTGATGAGACATTTCCGCCGCTCGAAGCACTCATTTTGCATTGTTCAGCTTTCAGTTTATCACCTTTGAGGTTCGCTCCCGATGAGGTACCCAAATCGGCATCCTTTGCCTGCCCCGAAAGTCTGATATTCGCGCCTGAAGAACAGTCGGCACTGAGGGTTCCTGCATCCACATCAAGTGTGAGATTTGCACCCGAATTCGCCCCTAATTTCAGGTTGTCCGACTTAATTTGTGTTTGCGACCATACATTCCCGCCGGAATTGGCATCAACACCGGTCAATTTTTCAACGGTTACCATCACCTTCTTCTCTTCCGCCCACCGAATATTTTCCTTCGTAGTGATCTTTAGTACACCACCCTCAACTTTGGTTTCGATCAGTTCGTGCAGATTGCTGTCGGCAATTACTACGACCTTGGCCGGACTTCCTTGAGTAATGTAAACGTTCATTCCCCGGCTAACTTTAATCTGGTCGAATTCACCAACCTGTCTGACTTCTTCCTTTACTTTCCCATTTCCCTTTACAGAAGGCCCTATAAACATACAGGATGAAAGTAGGATACTTAGAACTGCAATAATTCCGGTTAACTGAAATTGTTTTCTTTCCATGGCTTGATTGTTTTATAATAGAATAGACGCCTAAAAACAATTTTTGTTACACATTTTACCCCATGAAATCGCAAAAAATATTTTTTTGTCCGTTGACAGACATCATAATCCAGCCTCTGGAGGTACTTACAAGGTGGCAATGCTAATTTATACTGTGTCGGAAGGCATCTACAGAGCGTTGGCGGATTTTTTCATTAAAACGCAAACGAACCGGCAATCAGTCTTCGATAAATAAAATCGAAGGCCAACTGCCGGTTCGTTAATTTTGATAGCGATTTCTATTTTGTTTTTCCGTAAACCGGGCCATAAGTATCGCAGGCACGGTAATCGGAACCCTCTTTGTCCATTCCGAATGCATTCCAAACTGCAGGGCGGAATACTTTCTCGTCGGAAACGTTATGCATACAAACGGGGATACGAAGCATAGCAGCAAGCGATATCATATCGGCACCAATATGTCCGTAACTGATTGCACCGTGGTTCGCACCCCAATTGGCCATCACACTATAGACATCAGCAAAAGGACCTTTACCTGTCAAACGTGGAGCAAACCATGTTGTTGGCCAGGTTGGATCTGTGCGAACATCGAGTACTTCGTGAACATCTTTAGGCAATTCGATGGTCCATCCTTCGGCTATCTGAAGTACAGGACCGATCCCTTTGATCAGGTTCACACGCGACATTGTAACGGGCATCTCCCCTTCGGTTTTGAAATGAGAGGAATAACCGCCTCCGCGGAAATAACCAAGACTGGCAGCAGCCCAGTCGGTTGCATCGAGGCAAGCCTTGGCTTCACCTTCCGTGATTTCCCAGAAAGGTTTCATCGCAGGCTGGCCATCTTTCAGCTGTTTTGCAGTTGCATCAAGGGTTGTTGAACCAGAGTTGATCAGGTGAATAATTCCGTTGGCTGCTTTACCTGTGAGCTTTTTACCCGTCACGCGTTCAACAGCATCGGGACTCCAGTAGGTGCGCACATCCGAAAATATCTGGGCAGTATTGGTAAGCAGGTGTCCGAATAACATCGCAACGCCGTTTAATGAATCGTTTTCGGTAGCCATCACAAATGCTTCACGAATGCCATTCCAGTCAAACGAAGAGTTCAGGATCGCCTCCATAAAGTCGCCATTTGGAAAATGATCTGTCCACTGACGTTGTCCCTGGAATCCTCCGGCGATCGCATTGTGTCCAAGTGCTTCCTCACCAAAACCCAGTTCTGCCAGTTTCGGATTACCGATCATCAGGTCACGGGCAATCAGGGTCATCTTAACCACCATCTCCCACTCCCATGCTTTGCGTTCAGCTGAAAGCTGTTTAGAAGGCTCATTAAGATCAGCCCCAATTTTGCAGTTAATCTTCACCCAGGCAAGGGCTTTTTCAAACTCGGCATGATCATAAATTCCCCGCTCAGAACGACGGATGAATTCCGACATATCAACCACTTCGGTACGCATCCCCAGGTAATCGAGGAAAAACTCCTGATCGACGTATGATCCGGCAATCCCCATCGACATACCACCAATCGAGAGGTAGGACTTATTTCTCATTTGCGCCACAGCAAGACCGGCATTGGCAAATTGAAGTACTTTT
>Ga0209430_1001444_pt1 | contig 17608 bp, 11 predicted proteins | sample BarGraIncub1133A_FD_184504 | JGI IMG/M metagenome (GOLD analysis project Ga0209430, IMG submission 184504) | Arctic peat soil microbial communities from Barrow, Alaska - Barrow Graham LP Incubations 11-33A (SPAdes) (version 2) | ecosystem: Environmental > Terrestrial > Soil > Wetlands > Peat... | reverse complement strand
CTTGGTTGAATAACCTGTGTATTAACGACTCAAATTTGGATACCGTCAAATTGTAGGTTTTCCACGATGCGACAAGTTCAACTTTCGCATTTAAGTAGGTTCGTTCATTTTCAGCATTGGCAATACGCTCCTGTACAGAAGTCGTTGCAAAACCAATCTTATAAAGATTTTCGATGGAACGAACCGCAGGATCCTCAGATAGAGATTTCAGAACGTAAATTGTACCCGTCCATTGATCCCGCTCTTCAACCTTGAATTGTTGAGCCAAAAACCGACTAACCTCCTCGTTGTTTTCACGAACCGCATACCCACCATCATAAAGAGCGCGTCGAAGGGTATCCAATTTTAAATCAGACATGGTGCCATTATCAAAAATGCAAAGACATCTACCCGTTAAACGACCCTTTTGGTCTCGCCCTTTTTCGAATAACTCGGCAATGTAAAGCAACATCCCATCCAGCAAAAAGTAGTTTCCAACACCTTCCAACTGAACAGATGAAAACTTGACGAAACTTCGCTTTCCAGCTTTCAGTTCTAACCGTACTTGTTCAAATCCCTTACTATACAAATAGAAATCTTCACATTTTCTGCGTTGAGCAATGTATTCGGAAGTATCAATCTGAGGTTTCTTGCGCAAATGCTCGGGGACATCCAGAATGGATAGCTCATCCGAGGACATCTCCAACAACGGACTATTGAATACTTCGTCCAAATCGACAGAGGCCAACGCTTGCTTTGGACGCAACAGTTCAAACCGGTCGTATGCAAGCAACTTTATTAGTTTGGACTCATTGGTCAAGATACCTTGCAAACAAGCCCAAAGCAGTTTTTCCTTAATACCGTGCGAGGCAGAAGGCAATCGATTGTTTTTCTCATAAAAGGTGTTTACCTCTTCAAACGATTGCCCCAAGCGGTCCTCGGAAGTCGGTTTGATTTCCGTAGGCTTGACATCCGAAAAAATGGGGTCGTCAAAAATGGACAACAATTCTTTATCTAAATCCATCTTCAGCGGTTTTTGTCAACGTGTTTTTGTTTTTCCCGACGTATCAGAATGAGTGCCTGAGCCAAACGACGGTTGAAAGGATCTGGATCGGAAAGATCGGGTAATGCACCGTTGTGCTCTTGCTGATAGATAGGGATATACTTTTTGAATAATGTCACTGCCTCTTCTAGCGACATATCAATTTTGCTCTCTTCGATTACATTTTGAATGACTTTAAGAACAGGAGCCGTAACGGATTTCGAAAGAATTTCATACCCACGCTGAAAGGGATTAATGCTGTCAATCAGATTGATGGAAAGTGTATCGATGTTAATGAACCGCTTACCTATCACCATAAAGGTATCCCCGGCATTCTGCTCGATTCTGGCGTCTTTTGTGGCTGAATCGAGCACCACCCGCTGGCGCACTTCTTCGACTTCATCGGGAGTCAGGTCCGGATACTTATCTTGAATAATCTTAGGAATCAACACATTATTAATCACTTCAGGGGCAATTCCGCCCCCCATTGAACGAACAATCATGTCATTCTGCAAAATGGTTGCCTTCAAGTCATTCAGATCGCCCTCAATAATGTTTCGGGTACGTTCTGACGAAAGTGGCTTCAAACCCTCCACAAAAACCCTTGGTCTATCATCATCGTTGGAATCATCATCGTGCCTAGTCTTGAAATTCCAAGATGGAGCCATAACCTGCTCCATAAGCAGAGACACAGTTATAGCCTTGAGCATGTCATTGACGGCCACTTCCACTTTTTCTTGGGCAGCTTCGGGACAAGCAATCAGGTTGGTAAACTGAGCATGCTCTTTGCCTACACAGTCACGAGTGCAACGCCCGATAATCTGTACCACTTCAGTTAGGCTACCCCGAACTCCAATAGTTAGGCAATGTTCACACCATTGCCAATCAAAACCCTCTTTGGCAGTACCAAGTGCGATGATAATATCCACCGCATCAGGCCCATTCATCCGTTGTAAAAAAGCTTGCAATTGCATCCGCTCCCTGGGACTGTCTTCAACCAAATCCGCGATTTTCAACGTTTTACCTTCCTTGGTGTGAACAGTATGAATGCGCGTTTCGTAATTAATTTGAACCACCTCACCAATGGAGGCAATAATTCTTTGAACCTCATCGTATTTATCACCAGTAGAAGCCCGAGAGTTGACCGAAGGTATGTGAATGATTGTTTTCTTATTGACATCCAACACTTCGTTTATAGCCGATAAATAAGACCCTTGATAAAAATGGTATCCAATACCCAGACTATTAAGGTACCGATAGCCGTTCAACTGTTCGTAGTAATTGTAGGTTACCGGGAAGAAACGATGCTCATCGTCCGAACGCAAAACAGGCACTCCATCACCACGGAAATACGAACCGGTCATGGCGATTATGTGCGCATTAGTCTGATTCATCAGTCGGTGCACCAATTCACCCAGCCCACTATTGGCATCGGCCGATACATGATGAAACTCATCGATGGCCATCAAGCAATCGTTAAATGCATCGTCCGGTAGGTCTTTGGCCGCAAAACGCAAGGTCGCATGGGTGCAAACCAGCGTACGGGCATTCGTATCGTACATGAACTCTTTGAAACGTCCCACCTTCTTTTGTTCGTTTTCTGCATCGCACAAATTGTAATATTTGGCAACCTCCCAGTTAGCATAAAAACCGTGCGCCTTTAAATCGATGTTGGTGAAAGACCGTCCAATTGATTTCTCCGGCACGGCCACAATCGCTTTTTTAATCCCCTGATATTCCAGCTTATCCAACGCCAGGAACATTAAGGCCCGACTTTTACCGGAGGCAGGTGGTGCTTTGAGTAAAATGTATTGTTTGAGTCGAGCTTCATACGCTTTAGCTTGCATCTGTCGCATGCCTAAACTATTGATGTTTGTTGCCTTACCAGTTTGGGAATAGGATATGTTGACGATGTTTTCCATAGTTTCAACTTGCGATTTGATGTGTTCTTTTTAAAAATTGTTTTGCTCCATCTTGCTTTTCAATTCTTGTAACAATGTGGATAGAATATTATGTTTTTCAGCATCTGAAAATGTATTAAACTCTTTTATATTGTTTCCTAATGTTTCTAACACAAACCGAATAAATGCTGGTTTCCTAATAAACAAAGGCTTCTGAAAATGAGAATAAAATGCATCTATTTGATCAATAAGTAAAAGTTTTTCTTCTGTAAATTTTTCAAGTGTACCTCCATTCATCATTAAGAGATATTCAGAAAATGTTTTATCGAAGATATTGTCTTTAAAACTGGAAAAGATTTCAATTTTAGATTCTTCTCTGTTACAAAAGCTGAACGAATTAACAGGATAGGGTTTAATGTAATGTTTAAATTTTGGTGAATAATATTCTGGTGGGTTAGGATAATGGTGTCGTTGAATCATTATGCATAAATCCAATTTTTCGTTTAAGGAACATAAAACATCTGAATATACATCTTTTGTTGTGTATCTACAGATTGGCATTTGATTATTCTTTGCATATACTACGACAAGATACGTACCTTGCCTTTCAAATAAATCATCATTTTCACACGTATAATTTTTAACTTTGGTTGTTTCTGTCTCGCGTTTTTTGGGACGATAAATACACATACGCCTTATTCCAATATTTAAAATAGGCTGAAAGTCTTTGATATAATTAATTGGCGTCCATCTTTCTCCGGTTCCATATGGATTGTGGTATATTTTGTTTTTATCAAAGTAGTTTGGTAACTTATGTAAGAAACTACCATCATTATGATAAGTCATTTCCACTTTATCATACTGGATTGAATTATCGAGGTCACCCTCATCAAGGTAAGTTTTTTCTTCTTTTGAGTTATTATTAGAGATTATAAAATAGTCGGCAAAACCGGAAAATTTTAAATCAGGTTCATTTTCTGTTCCTATATTAATGGTTCTAAAAAGCAAATAATATTGGTTCTGCATTTTAAAATATATATTTATTTGTTCTCTTTTTAGCATACTCTATTAGTTCGGATGGGAATTTGTAAAAATGCCGTTGAATGCTTGTTATATTCTGATTAGCAATCTGATTAGCAACCATCTGAAAATTTTATTTCCATAACTATATGCTATCAGCTGTATTTTCAATCACTATAGATTTCATAATAAGAATCACATATCCCATCGTGAAATCCCCATCCAATATTTTCTGTCCGTTTTGTTATCTGATAAGCACGTTCAGCAAATTTATCGTGAAGCATTGCTTTATCAATCAGCTTTATGGCATTATGATAGACGCTCTCTAAGCTTAGATAGAACGCTTCGTCAATATCACCAAATTCATTGGTAAAATCCACGCCACTCTCAACGTAACAGAGCAACAAATCTATCAAAGATTCTGGTGAAGGTTTCAGTTTTCGGTAGTCACTAATTGCTTTCTTGCCTGCTGAAAGCTTAAAACCAAATCCGCGTTTTGGATAGAACGCTTCTCGAACTTTCCGTTTATAGTCACTTAATACTTCCTCTTCGTTAGAATTGAAGAGATAATCCAGATACTCTTTTGCGGAAGAATTCTTTTTATAAACATCCATAATCAAATCTACAAGCTGCTTCTTGTCGAAGGATTCGATTTCTTTCTTAAAATCACATTTGCTCATAGTAAAGTCATTATGTGTCTAAATATTACTCCCTGTTCATCCAAAGCTCTAAATTTTGTTTGCAATACTTTTGGTAATGAATACTTGTTTTGACATAAAATAAATAATTCTTCTACAGTCAGAATTATAATTCTTGCACTTTTATCCGTAAAGTATTCAATTGCTTTTGCATCTACTTGAGAATAGGTAATAAATAGTCCTTTGGGAAAGTGAGATTTTGATTCAACTTTGTTAGAGAATAGAATTAAATCATCTTTAGGAATTGCATTAGCTCGGTATTTTGCTTCTACAAGCACCGTATTTCCATCAAGAACAAAGCTGCCATCAATTTGGTCGTACTCTGTTCGATACGAAGCGTGAGGATCTAAATTAAAGGCTTTAAATAAGCCATTTAGGTATTTTTCAAAAGCATAACCTTTAGCTTGAGGGGTAGAACTATTTTCTATTGCCAATAATGCTACATTCAAGCTATCAAAATCTATTTCAGTTTTATTTTCGGGTTCAGGATTTTGTTGCTTCGGTATGGGTTGACTCTCCTTCTTGCCTAATAACTTCTTCCCAAATTCTAATAACCTATCTGTCTTATCTTTTATATCTTCGGTAATCATATTATTATCCTTCATGTAGTTTAATAGTATGACGATAGCTTTGCCAACGTAGGGTTCTGTTTCGTCTTTAAGAAATTCACGAAACATTTTTGCTTTTGATAAACCCGGATATTTTGCATATAAATCGTATGGAACTACATCCTTCATGAATTCCTCAAAAGCCCTATTTGAGAAATCAAGAAGATATCCCGAACTCATACCAAAAACGGATTCAATTAATTGTTTTTCGTTGAATGTGAGATTTGCCATTTTACTTCATTTGTTTTTGAGAAAACTTCGTAAATTCCATCTTTCGTTCCCCCTTAGTTTTTCTTTGTCATCTTTTCATACAACGCAAAAAGCAGCTCCAGGCGTTCTTCGTCGGAATGGAAGGGGGTAGGGCGATAACAGCTTTCGACCACTCGGTCCAAATTGGAATGCGCTTGACGCAAATCGGCCGGCATCTTCTCGGGATTGTACATCTCGGCCAAGGTCTTTTCGGTATGGTATTGACGAGCCAAAAGTACCTGTTCGGCTACATGTTCAATTTCGACCCGCTTTGCTTCGTTGATTTTTGGGAAAGGGAAGGTGTTGTAGCAAAGTGTGGCTGAATAGCGGTAATCGGTTTTCAATCTGCCACCTACAGCTTTTACCCAGGACATGTGCATTTTTGATGTAAGGAGACCTAAAAGCCAAAGTTGAGCATCGTAAATGGCAAAATTTGGAGCGATGACAATTTTATCAGCATCAAGAATACCCATAGGAATATATTCTCTGCTTTCAGAAGAAACAGACGGAACAATTATCGTTTCAGTCAGATTTTCAATAAACTCTCTAAACTGATGCGGACGTTCAGCTAATTTGCGACCACCAATATCTGAACTTTTCAAACGGACTTCCCTTGTACGAGCCATTCTATCAGCAATAACCTGGTTTGCTTTGGCTCTATCTATATTCTCGTTTGAAATCCAAAAACAATATCGAAACTCCCCTCGGATAAATTCTTGCGAACCTAAAATTTGTTTGATCAAATCGGCATCATCAGGATAGTTTGATACAAATTCGTCTTTTTCACTTTTTGACAACAATAAATTGCCGTTGTCATACGCCATGCAGCCAAAGCACATTTTAGGATAACCTTTAGGTACAGCATTCTGTTTATAAACAATGACGTTGCTACTCGCTGCAAGATAGGGGTTGATATTATCAACAAGCGTAAAGGTTTCGTTATGGAAAAGCTTTCTTTTACCGATAAAAGAGTTGGCCAATCCTATAATTGCACACGTTACGCCAGCGTTGTATTTTGCATTGTTTGTCCATTTGAAGGAAGTATATGCAAATAAAATCGTTAGGTTCAACTCATATATGTACGGCCAGAGCATACTCACTTGCTCGCCTTGACAAATTGAATTAGTTGATACGAATGCGCACTTAACTTTTTGATATGCCATGAACTTTGATGCTTTCCAGAACCACGCCGCAATATAATCAAGTGTCTTCTTATCAGCAACTTCTGCCAAAGCAATATTCATATCTTCTTTTTGCTCTGCACTTTGTAGTTTACTTCCCAAATACGGCGGATTCCCCATCACATAAACCTCTTCATCAGGAGTATGTGGACAAACAGTATTCCAATCCAATCGGCAAGCGTTGCCATGAACAATATGCCCGCTGGCTCTTAGCGGCAATGCGTCCACATGAATCTTGAAAAGACTTTCGAACTTCTTGTTCATTTGGTGTTCGGCCAACCAAAGGGAAAGGATGGCGGTTTCGTGTGCGTATTCGTCGAGTTCGATGCCGTAGAATTGGGTAAGCAGAATGTTTGAATACGGAATGATACGTTGTTCTCCATTCAATTTTTCGATTTGTTGCCAAATCTTGATTTCAAGTTCGCGCAGTTCCTTGTAGGTTATGATCAGGAAATTACCGCTTCCACAGGCCGGGTCGAGGAACCTGATTTTTGATAGGCGAATAAGCAACTTTTGAAGCTTCTTTTCGTTGGTGCGGGCATTGATGAACTCCGTGTTCAGCTCGTCAAGAAATAGCGGTTGTATCAGCTTCATGATATTTGACACCGAGGTGTAGTGCAAGCCGAGCGAACTTCGCAATTCAGGTGAAATAACAGCCTGAATCATGCTCCCGAAAATATCGGGATTGATCTTGTCCCAGTTGAGTTCTCCGCATTCGAGCAGCAGTCGGCGGGCTTTCCAACCCAATTTCGGTACGGGATAATGTTGCGCGAACAGGCCTCCGTTTACGTATGGGAATTGAGCGATTGCATGAGATTTCTGAGCACGCAGCGCCGAATCGTTGGTGCTCATAATGTCGAACGCTTCTTCCAAAAATGGACTGACATCCGAACCATCTTCGAGCGTGTAACGCTTGATGGCATTGGTGAATATCTTGTCGGGAAAAATGCTTGTATCCTCAGCAAAAAAGCAAAACAACAGACGGGACATAAACACATTCAAGGCATGAATAGCGTCCCGGTTTGAATAGTCCATTTCGTTGTATCGACGAATCTCATCAAAGATGCGGGCCATTTTGTAAGCTGCTTTGACATCGGCTTCGGCTTCACCCACGGCTTGAAACCGTTCCACTCCAGCCAATGGCATAAAGAACTGATAGTCGTAGCGGATTTTCTCAATCACATTGTCGTAACTCTCTCCCTCTTTCGGGTCGTAAGCCAGCACGTTTTCTCCATCGGAAACAACCAACAAACGAGCCGCTGCCTTTGCAACTTTCTCGTTTTGCTTGAGCTTTTCCAACTCAGTAGCCATCTCTTCGGTCGAACAACACGTGTAGGCAATCGCTTTCTTCACCAAGAAGGCATTTTCCTCTTTCAGTAGGTTGTCTTTTCCCTCCTTGACTCGATTGATTCTTGTCTCGGACATATCCGAAAAAATGCGCAACAAATCGTAGCCAAACTCCTCGTCAGAGGTTGATTCGTGCAAGGACTGCAATTTTGATTCGATGACTTGATAGGATACGAGGGTAGACATTATATTGAGTTTATTGAAGAATGTAGTAACAAACATGAATTATTCATGGTTAAATATTTAGACGGTTTTGAAAAATGCGATTCTTCTATTGTCACTAACGGGTAGACCGCGAGTGGCACTTAGCGAAGCATGCCGTATGAGTGATGTTAGCGGTCGTGCTTGTTTTTTAGAAACCATATTTATCTTTTCTTAGTTTAAAAGCTTTCTCACCACCCTCCATAACTGCAGTAATTTCATTTCTTACGACTTTTTTATCAATTGCCCCTTCCTCTTTAATAATACCACGAGTTTGGCTAGTTGAATCTTTATAATCACAACATATAACAAGCTCTGCATCTCCATTAACAACCAAATTCGCATTATGGCTTGTAAATATCAATTGTCTCTTTTTCTTAGCATCCCAGATATTTTTAATAATCTGATCAATAGCTCTGTTGTCAATATCATCTTCAGGTTGGTCAATTAATAGTGGGATTCCAGGTTGATTTAATAGTACGGTCAATAATGCTGTTGCTTGTTGACCCGCTGATGCATCTCTAAATGGAATGACATCTTCAAGATGATTATTTGTTGTATAGTAAAATTCTGGATTAAACTCAAGCTCATTAACAGATAGTCTTAACCAATCGTCGGATGATATTTTACTACATAATTTTGTTTTATGCTCCATTGAAAAGCCACAACTTGTTAGAATTGGGGTCTCAGGTACGGTTAATGTCTTGTCATCCGACACTTTTAATTCGGCAAGAAGTCTAAATTCTTCGAGTATTGAGGTATATTCTTTAATCGGGTCTGCTGAAAGTTTTATAGTATCAACAATTGCATCAATTCTTTCTTCTCTAATTCGAGTACCCTCGAAAATATTTTTTAGTTGGGATTTTAGCGGGTTCAAATTTATGCTCTTTGTTACCTCCGCTTTTATTAACTTTTTTGATAAATCAGTGAATTTGATGGCTTGTTCATTTAACAAAGAGACCTTTTCTTTATGATATCTTTTCCAATCTTCTCTTTGAATCAAAAAATCACTCTCTGGATTTCCAATTTCTTTAAGAAGTAATCTTCTATCTGAAATTATCTTTCCAATTTCTCCAATTCTTTTTTCAATTCTCTGAATTTCTGTCAGTTGTTGTTGACTAGACTGAGATTTATTTTTTGCTTGTTCATATAACGTTTCAAAAGCAAGCTTTTTTGCACTCCATTCACTATAATATTGATTTAGTATTTTTAAGCTCTCAGGGCTGAAAATCTCCTTAAATTTTAAAGCAGTAGTTTTGATCTCCTCGAACTTATTTAAAATTTCATTTGAAATACCTTGAATAAGATCTTTATTTTCAAGTTGATCTAAATCTCCAATAGGTTCGGGATATTTTTCTAACATCCTCAATAGTTCATCTGCTTTATTCTCGAAAACAGTTATTTCGTTTTTTGAATTTGAAAGAATTGTTTCTTCTTTTTCATACTTCGGTTTAGTATTAATAATTGTCTGATCTACAGGAGAAATTCCCTTAAGTGAATTTCTAATATTCTCAGCTTGATTATTAAGCGATTGAGATTCAAGACTAAAATTCTCGATTTCTTGTTCAATTTCTTTTTTTCTAATTAGTTGATTATAGAAATTCTTAAACTTTGTTGCATTTTCACTTAGTTGGAATTTGATTGTCTCTAATTGACTAATTATTGGTTGTTCAATAAATCTTTTCAACTCTTCTGTTTTAACACCCACATCACTAAGTTGTTTCTGACTATATGAATGAATTGGAAGGATTTTTCTAATATCATCTTCCTTGACTAGTTGAAACTCTCCATCACCAATCTTTAATTGTATTTCTCTAGTTTGTGTTGACCTTTTAACAATGTGGAGAATTCCATTTTTTTCCATCGTAATTCTAACTTCGCCATTCACAGCAGTTAGGGTTTTTTGAATAAGAGCATTTCTTCTTTTTTCAATTATGCCCAATTCATCAACATCTGAGTTCTGTATGGTTTGATCACACAGACCCCATCTCAGATATTCTAGAATTGTGGATTTTCCAGTCCCTCGACCACCAATTAATGCGTTATACTGCCTATTTAAATTAATTGAAAATCCACCAAGGAATTTCGATGCAGTTACATCGATTGAATTTATGAAAATTTGTGGCAATTCTGGTTCCACTTGAGAAATTCGAGATTCTTTTGCTAGACAGGCTTGCCTTAAAGCTTCGGCTGTTGGCTCTGCCCACTTTATCCACGTCGAGAAATTTCCAAATTCCCTACCATCTTCAAATCGATTATCTGATGTCGAGATAAGTGCGATTGATTTATTACCATAATTTACATCACCGCCATTTATCTTATTTTGGTAACCGGTATCATTTGAGATAGCTTTATCAACATATCCACCGGCACAAGGCATTTTTATATAATGCTCATGAAATCCTTGTCTAAGAATTGAATCTTGACCTCCATAGCCAACATTGGGTAGCAAAATATATTTTCCTTTGCAATATGAAAGCCCATCCAACTTTTTATCAAGTTGAACCAAATCAGGGATAATGGTTTGCGAAATTCTGTTTGTCGGAATAGTGCTTTTCTCAAATTCATCTGTTGGGCTGATACCTAAAAAGATTAAAACAGAACTAAGATTTGCATCACCAAAATCCGAATCAAAAATGATAATACATTGGCTGGCAGGATTTGAGAGTGTTAATTCAATACCTGGAAAAACTTTCACAATTTTATCAAACTGAGATGTTGCAATATATTCTTGATTTTCTTCTTCGGAAACCTTACGAATAAATTTTACTGATTCTACATCATGATGATCAGTAATAGCAACAGCATTAAGTCCTGCTATACGAATTTTATCTAAGTATTCTTTTGCAAATTGAAGTCTCTCTTGTTCAATTAAAGCTTTATCACTAGGTGATAATGCATGAATTTGATTTTGATCAACTCCGAACTTTTTACCGGTCCATCTTATATCACGTGGTGTGTGAACCTGAAAATCGCATCGATAAAAGTGTGCTCCGTTATCCATCTTAAATATTTTTTAAATTATTAGAATACTGATATGAAACCGGTTCTATCATGACCACTAAAGGGTAGCCAGACAGCGTGCACCTTCAGGCGCATGTGATTTTGAGTGTTAACCGCAGCCTTTTTTTTATTTATCCTTTTGTTGATTTCAAAAGTAAATCTAATACTTTTGTATATCTGCCTTCTTTATCGGCAATTTTGGCCCGTTTGTATATTTCATTACCCTTTGCTAAATCCCCCTTAGTTTTATAGTAATTTCCGTAGTTGATATACGCCTCAATATATTTCGGATTGATCTCTATTGCTTTTTCTAGGTGATAGATTATTTTTTGAGAATACTCTACTCCATCAGATTTAAACCTATAATATGTACCTAAATTATTATGTGCTCTTTCTTCATTTGGGTCAAATTTTAATATTTCCTCATATTGCTCTTTCGCTCCCTCATTATCCTTAAATATATTGGATAACAAAACGCCTAGATTTAATCTTGCAATTGACAATTCTGGCTTTGCAGAAATCGCTTTTATATAGCACTCCTTTGCCTTATCATAATCTTTGAACCTGATCTCATATAACTGACCCAAATTATTTTGTGCTTCATAATTATTCGGATCCAATTTGATTGAAAGTATATAATTAGCCTTTGCTTGTTCGAATTTTCCCGCTCGTTTGTATGTACCAGCTTTAATCGCATAATAAAATGAATTGGGAGGATATTTGTCTAAATATTCGTCAAGAGCAATTTCTTTTTTTACCATTGAATCAAGCAATAGAATTGAAACCAAATCATATGCCCATGTTAAATCCTCAAAACCCAACTCTTGAAGTATTGGCAAATATTTTTCCTTTTTTAGAATGCTAAAAGTCACATTGTTCATGTCACTAATCAACTTGATGAAATTATCTATTTGTCCTGAAATCTCCGCAATATTCTTTAAATCACTATATGCATGTATTGCATTAGATGGGTCAACTTTTTTAAGTGACTTACTCAGATTCGCTCTTTTCTTTTCCCAATACTGAATATATTTTACCTTGTCTTCTGGTTTATAAATTTTTGCATCATCCAACATGACTGGTAGAATCCTATCTTTCACATCCCTTTCTTTTAATAACTGTAAGGACTCGTACATACAGTTATTTGATTTTAAATAATCATTACTTATCAAAATAATTGCAAAGTCAGCATCACGGATAGATTGCATAAAGGTTTTTAAGTCACTTTTATACTTCAAATCATGGTTATCTTTGATAACGTTTATTCCAATTTGCTTTAGATCGGAATATATTTGATCCGCTTCCTTTTGATTACACCAAGAATAGGATATAAATAATGTTGGGGCAGCTTGCTTCATTTGAAATGCGGGTTTTAAGGTTGCAGCTAACGGGAAGACCGCGTGCGCCTTCAGGCGCATGTGGTTTAGTGTTGGGCATCGTTTTTTTAGATCGGAAGTTTTTGTTGTCTTTCAAATAATTCAATCCCAGAGATATCTGAATATCTGTCATTTAACTTGCTGCGCAAACTAAACAAACGTTTTTCCGATGAGTCAACAATTTGTGAGAAAAGACAAATTTGAACTTTTCCTCTTTCAATATCATTTCCATCTTTAATTGTTTGAGTAGGTTGAGCTTTATCACTAAAAGTCTCACCCACAACAAAAGCATTAATATATGGATTACCTATAATAGCTCCACATCCGATGATGTCTTCTACATATCCAACAGCCTGATTCCTTTCATCACGTCCAATTTTATATCCACCCCTTTTCAATTCAATTATTAGAATCTTATTGAGTGATGATATCTCATTGTCAAAAGTCACAGTAGATGTAAATGAAAATGTTGAATCACCAATTACCACTATATCAGGTCTTTTCCGAGGATTCACAAATGCATCCTTGTTAATATTTTTTCCAAAGACTTTATTAACGGTTGTATGAAGTTGGTTATTAAATGAAAACTCAGGTGAATCAAACTCGGGTCCAAATATCCATCTAGCACTCGCAATTAATGGGTGTAAAATATGAAGTTCATCAATAGTTGAATCACCTGAAAGTTTTCGAATTGCCTCAATAACTGAAATTCGTTTATCAATCTCATCAAGTACGGTTAAAGCATCTTTTACACTCCAATTATCAAGCAGTTTATTTAAGCCATCAATGTCATCTGCAGAAAGTGTTAGTATCTTTTGAAGTAACTGGTTACCGCTCCTAGTCTTTTCTAGTTGAATTACAGTCTCCAAAGCAAGTGATATTGACTCCTGACTCGCCGTAGGGTTTGAAACCGATATGTGCTGTATGGCTTCGTTAAACTCGTATTTGGCCAAAGGTCCTAAATTTTCATATTCACTCTTATACTCTTTTTTAATTTGAGCGGTTGTCTCTTCTATATTATCCTCAGCAATTTTTAAAAACATCGATTGTACACAACTAGTTATCGCGTCAAATATATCAGACAAAATATTACTTTTCTTAAAACCAGTCCAATCCTCTGTAATATAATCTGACAAATCATCGGTTTGAACAACAATGGAATATCGTTTAGCCTGTCTTGAACGACCATCTAAAACCATATTTTTACCTAGTATCCATGATGGTTCCCCAACTAATCTTCCACCTTGCCAAATCGCGATACCCTGATATAGCGTTGATTTTCTTGATTTTACGGTATCAATCAAATTAATTCTTAAGGTACAGTCTTGCACTTCTATTGTCACAACATCAACTATGCCTTTTAAATCCTCAAACTGAATCGTTTGTTTATTGATTGAAATTCTAAATTGTGGATCATGTAAAAATCGAGCTGAAATTATTTCTAGTATTTGATCTGGCTTTGGTAGATTCTTTTCAACAATAACTTCAAGTCTCGTACCGGATTTTGTTGACTTTTTAAAACTCTTCTTTTTTACAATAAATGGGTCATTTTTACTTTTAGTTGTAATTGTAAATATCGACTCTACACCACCCTTATGCGTGATTATCCGATATTCATTATTAAAACAAAGTAAGCCATGTCTTCCCACCCCGTTCCGTCCATAAGCATTCCTTTGCAATTCAACACCTTTAGGAAATTCTACTTTTTCACCTTGATGTTTTAATCTGTTATACCCAAGTTTCATCCATCGAGCAAAAAACTCATCTTTAGTAAGTCCTATCCCATTGTCAGATATAGTCAATTTTTGCCCTTTCTCTTCTGGAATGAAGATATCAACATTTGTAGCTCCCGCATCCCATGCATTTGCTACAAGCTCAGTAAGCGCGACTTCAGGGGAATTGCCAAGACTACCTAAGGTTCTTATTAGATAATCATCTTCAAATAACAATCCTTGTGTTCCAATCTCTTTTTTAATCATGGTCTATTGAGTAATGCGGTTTTAAACATGACGCCTAACGGGTAGGGCGCGGGCGGAACGAAGGCGTATTTCGCCTGAGTGGCAGCCTGTGGCTTAGCTGGTGTTAGCCCTAGTCGTTTTTATCTATTTATCTCAAGATATGTTAGTTATGATTATTTCAATCCAGAATAAGCAATATTCAAAAGGGTTACTTGCTAGCATTTTTTAATTCATATAAGTATTTTTTATATTCAATGAATTCATTGTCAGTAGGATTCATACTTAATACGTAGCTAATCTTCCCAATTAAATGCAATAAATAATTCTTTTTAGACTGATTAATTTTTTCCAAATGATTATCAAGACTAAATTTTTTGATATAGTATATTTCATTCCGTAATTTGTTCCTTTCAGATTTTGGGACTTGAACTTTAGAATTAACTATAAGACCAGAAATTATTTGTTTTTCATTTTGCCTCATCAATTTTGTCTTACTATTATTTATCTTCAGATCAATTTTACGAAGTTCATTTTTTACAAGACTAATTAATTCTATCTTTTTAAGCGCACCAGAGAAAGCTAAATCGTCAGCATATCTCGTGAATTTTACATTATTTTTTCTGCAATAATCAGATATGGATTCATCAAAATCATAAAGTAATATATTGGTAATGAATGGGCTAGTTGGAGCTCCTTGCGGTAGACCATTTTGTAAATAACATAGCTTTGCAAAAAGATTAGACAAATTAGAAGAATACCCCATTTTCTTAAAAACTTTCTCCACATATTCAAACTTTATTGAGTCGAAGAATTTCTTAATATCTAATGTGAGTACTTTATCTGCATTTACATGATATTTTACGTGGTCCTTTAGACCTCTACTAACAACATATGCTTTTGCATATTTGCTTACTTTGTTTTTGTAAAGTATCTCAACTAATATCCAGTTTTGAATTTCTTTTAAACTAGGCAATGGCTCTGAAATAGTACGAAACGTACCATCTTTTTTTGGAATTTGAAAATGCCTATAATAGGATCTTGGATATAATGCTGCTTTCTTTATATAAGCCTTGTTATATCCTACTAATGCACAGAAGTGCGATGTATTAAAAATAACCGGGAAGTTGTTTTTTATTAATGGCTCTGCATATTTCAAACATTTTGAAATATTTTCTCCAGAATAACCATTTTCAGAAGCTTTTTGAACAAACTTCTCTTTATAAGTTTCAAATGTGTTCTTCATTTTTATATTTTTCCTATTGAACGGGGAGCTATCCAAAGCCCCCGTTCGAAACATCAGAGTTTTTGAAATTTTAAATATCGAAGATTTTAAAATTTTAAAAGCTCTGAAAGCTTGAAAGAAAGTTCTCAACTAGGGTAGGTGACATCACCACCCTTTTATCTTAGGAATTTAAAAATGAAGCTCATCTTGCATAGGCAAAAATACAAAATCTTTGTCTATTGTAGAAATCTTGCAATCATTTTTTGGCTCAATCCAACTATTTTTATCAAATTGTTTGTATTTTCCTTCTAAATTAGTAATTGAATCTAAACCTTTTTCAGTGATTGAAATCACTCCATTATCATACTTTATCAGTTCACTATTAATGAATGACTCAGTTAATTCAGCTATGGCTCGGAATTTAACTCCTAAACGCGTCAATTTCTTAATATCCCCGTTATTCTTTACAATATTCAAAAGTAAATACATTTGTTCTTCGTTCATGTTTTTAAATTTAATACCTCTGGAAAGGCGCATTATATTTTTTTCCATTCTTTCTATGTTCTTTCCAAAAAATTGGAAAAGTATTATCCGGCGTTCTTATTAGAGTAACCAATGCTTCAGAATGCTCATATCCAAAAGAAAAATGACTTCCACCTGGTATCATTCTTTCAATATCTTTCATTATTCTAACTTTTTCCTCTAATTCAGGGGACACATATCTTTGACTGATTTCCTTAATTACGGTATCCGTAGAATAATACTTAATTCCAATATCGGTAAGAAAATCAATAGTATCTTGTTGAATTACTATTGAAGCTACAATAATCTTATCAACTGTAATTGATCTATTTTTTAATACTTCAACCAACGTAGCTTTTAACGTTTCTCCCGAACCAACATAGTCATCAATAAGTACAATTAATTCATTAGGATTTAAAGTAAAGTTTTGTTCTTTCAACGATTCGAATTCAATAATCTCTTCAATAGAAACTGTGTTATTTTTGTCCACGAAAGGCTTTATTCCACGAATCATATATATTGCGGCATTTCCACTTTTAATTTTTCCTTCATCTTCTGGTTTAATAATAGGAAAAAGAATTAATTTATCTATATTTTCGAGCTCATTATCGAAAATATCTTGTAATATTTTTGTCAATTTACTGTTATAGTCATTTAATGTAAACCATTTATATCTCTGAGTTAATTCAAACATCAAATCTATTTGCTCGTCTGATAGATTGTCTGTCAAAATACAGAAATTTTCAAAAACTTGTTTATTCCCATCTATTTCGTTCCATTTTTTATCTGAGAAAAGAGAATACAATTTCAAAACTTTTTTAATTTCCATTTCTTATTTAATTATTGAATTGCAAGAAACAAGAGCTATGCGTTCTACGATTAAAGCTAACACCAGTGTAATAGTGTATTAGCAGGTGCGTCATGAGTTTTGATTCTTTGGTTTTAATATGACGCTCAATTTGATGAGCAATCACTATTAATTGTTGAGTATTCGAATGTTTTTTTACTTGATTGAGCGTGTTTTCACGTTTTCAAATATACAAATAAATTATAAATCAATATAAAAAAAAGACCACCTTCACAGGCAATACCATTTTATGTTCAACCATTTACAAATTTGTACCCCAATCCAAACATTCATCCGGGAGTGGTCAGATGTCTTGGACTGGGGTACGCATGGACATGGAAGGCTTTAGCTGAAAATGAATCTGTAATCCTTGAGTTTATTGTTTTAGAAATAGTATGATGCAAATATATTGTTATTTTCCTGTAATCATAGCAAATTGTAAAAATTTATTTCA
>Ga0209430_1001439_pt1 | contig 17652 bp, 17 predicted proteins | sample BarGraIncub1133A_FD_184504 | JGI IMG/M metagenome (GOLD analysis project Ga0209430, IMG submission 184504) | Arctic peat soil microbial communities from Barrow, Alaska - Barrow Graham LP Incubations 11-33A (SPAdes) (version 2) | ecosystem: Environmental > Terrestrial > Soil > Wetlands > Peat... | reverse complement strand
CTTCACGCCACGCTCGGTGATCGTAAAAACATGGCTTATTCCTCTTCGACAGTTACTTACGGTCGTGGCTTGGGACTTGTTGTCGGAACCGGCATGAATACCGAAGTCGGTAAGATCGCTCATATGTTGACATCAACCGGCAATGAACAGACACCGCTGCAACGTAAACTCGATGATCTAGGAAAAGTTCTGGGGATCGGTTCATTGGTTGCTTGTATCGTTATCTTTGTTATCGGGATCTTGTATCAACATTCGATCCTAGCGATGTTCATGACATCCGTATCTTTAGCGGTTGCTGTCATTCCGGAGAGTCTGCCGGCGGTGGCCACAGTGGTTATGGCGATGGGTGTACAGCGCTTAGCTAAACGTAATGCGATCATTCGTAATTTGTCCAGTGTTGAAACACTCGGCGGAGCGACTGTCATTTGTTCAGATAAGACAGGAACATTAACGCAGAATAAAATGACTGTCACGGATCATTGGGTAAATGGAAATGAAGCAAAAATTGATGAATTATCTCTTGGAGCTTTGTTATGCAATGACTCACGATTGATTGAAAATAAGTGGGTCGGCGATCCGACTGAAACAGCTCTTTCGCAATGGGCGATGGACCGTGGGATGGACACTGTCCGGTCAATGGCAGATCATCCGCGTATTTCGGAAGTCCCTTTCGATTCAACGCGTAAGAGAATGACGACCATTCATGATCACAGCGGAGAAATTATTGCTTATATCAAAGGCGGTGTTGATGAGATCCTGGCCGGTACGACACATTTCGGTTTAGGTGATGAAGTTCGTCCGATCACCGAGCAAGACAAGAAGATGATTCAGGATGCCAACGAAACGATGGCATCGCAAGCGCTACGCGTCCTCGCGGTCGCTAAACGAGAACTCAGTGAAAACATCAAAGACGGAGACGGATCCGTTGAATCGAATATGACCTTTATCGGTCTTATCGGTATGATCGATCCGCCGCGTCCGGAAGTTAAAGTTGCGGTCGCTACCTGTAAGGAAGCCGGCATTCGTGCTGTCATGATCACCGGCGATCACCGTACAACGGCTGAAGCCATCGGTGAACAGATCGGTCTACTCGAAGAGGACCAACAGGTCGTTACCGGGGCAGAACTGGATGAGATGAGTGACGAAGAATTGTACAATCGGGTTGAACTGATCGGTGTTTACGCACGTGTATCACCGGCTCATAAGATGCGTATCATCGACGCTTGGAAGAAACACGGTGAAATCGTAGCGATGACCGGAGACGGTGTCAATGATGCTCCGGCCCTTAAGAAATCGGATATCGGAGCTGCCATGGGTGTTGTCGGAACGGAAGTTGCCAAAGGTGCTGCCGATATGATCCTTACCGATGATAACTTCGCAACGGTTGTTGTCGCAATCGAAGAAGGTCGTCGTATCCGCGACAACATTATGAAGGCGATCGCTTATTTACTTTCCTGTAATGTCGGAGAACTATTGGTTTTGTTAGTGGCGACCGTATTGAATTGGTCGACACCTCTGCTTCCGATCCATATTTTGTGGATCAACTTGGTTACCGACAGTTTACCGGCGTTAGCACTCGGTGTTGATCCGGCTGAAGAAGGAATCATGAAATTGAAACCGCGCCGTGACAATTCACTTTTAACCAAAGACATGATCTGGCGTATAGCTTATCAAGGGATTCTGATCGGTTCCACAACGATCTTTGCGTTCCTTTACGGATCGGGGAAATTATGGGCCGCAGGTACACCTGAACTGGGACAGACAATGGCCTTTACCGTATTGGCTTTGACTCAGTTGGTACACTCCTATAATATACATTCGACACGTAAGAGTGTCTTCAAAACATTCTTTAAAAACAAGTGGTTGATCATTGCAACGCTGATTAACGCATCCATGATGTTTGCAGTTATATTTATACCGGGAGTCAATTCGATCTTCCGTATTGCCACAATGGACCTGCATCATTGGGAAATCGTAGCTGCCTTGATCTGGCTGCCGTTGCCTTTTGTTGAAATGATGAAAGTTCTGCATCTTAACGGAAAAAATTGATTCTACTCTTCATCCAACAGACATGTTATGCATGTCTGTTTTTTTTATAGCGATTGTGCTGAGGTTAAAATCAACATGGCAGCGGTTACAATCGAATATGACAGATTTATTCATCAAGTTAGCATAGTATTACTTGTAGAAGTACAATGACTGCGCTATACTATTATTAGTTAGCATAGGACAACTTTGAAGAGAGGAAATACGTATGACACTGAAAGATATCAGACCCGGAGAAAAATGCATCATTGAAGGATTGGGTAAGAAAAGTGCTTTACGCAGACGTATCATCGATATGGGGTTGACGATGGGAACCGAAATAAAAGTCAAGAAACTGGCTCCGTTGGGAGACCCGATCGAAGTAACGGTACGCGGATATGAATTGAGTCTGAGAATGAAAGAAGCGTCGGAGATTCGAGTCAGGAAGGTAGAAGCATGAGTGTGAATATCGCACTTGTCGGAAATCCGAACTGCGGGAAAACGACGCTTTTCAATGAATTGACCGGTTCCAATCAATATGTAGGGAACTGGCCGGGTGTTACGGTAGAGCGGAAGAGCGGTAAAGTAAAAAATGCAGCTCAGGAAATCACTGTGACCGATCTGCCGGGGATCTATTCGCTATCCACCTATTCGCTTGAGGAAGTCATTTCGCGCGAATACGTTGAAAGCAGTGAGGCGGATGTGATCGTCAACATCGTTGACGCATCCAATCTTGAGCGAAATCTGTTTTTGACCTTACAACTGATGGAAGTCGGAAAACCAATGGTCATCGCACTGAATATGATGGATGTATTGAAAAGCCGTCATGATGAACTCGATGTGGCAGCTCTTTCGAAAGAACTCGGTTTACCGATCGTCGGAATCGTTGCTGCCAAAGGGCAGGGAATCAATGAATTAGTAGATGCGATCCTCCTGCAACAAAATAAACCAACACCGTTCAAAGCCATCTACAGCCCCAAAGTACTCAGCCTTATCAATAAACTGGAAAAAGAACTAAAGATCGATGTCAGTACCAAGATGCATGCGATTCGATTCATCGAAGAAGGGCTGAGTGCTACTGTTGGTCATCCGCAAGATAACCTAAGCGCTGTTAAACTTGATGAAATGGTTGAACATGATCTCCATGGGATGGACATGGACCGGGATATGATCATCTCAGATGAAAAATATAAGTATATTACGGCTGTTTCGGCACGGGTCATGAAAAGAAGCCAAACCGACCGTATCAGTATGTCGGATCGTATCGATGCTATTGTTACCAATCGGATCCTAGCTATTCCTATCTTTATGCTGATCATGTTTCTGGTCTTCATCACAGCTTTCGGTCCGATCGGAAGTACATTGAAAACGGCTTTTGAATATCTGATCAATACCCTTATCATCGGCAATATCGCTACCTTTTTAATAAGCATCGGTGTTTCCTCATGGCTCTATAGTTTGATCATCGACGGCATGCTCGGAGGAGTCGGATCAGTACTTGGATTCTTACCTGAAATCGCTGTCTTATTTCTGATGCTTTCACTATTGGAAGACTCCGGCTACATGTCACGGGCTGCCTTCATCATGGACCGCGTCTTACGTAAATTCGGTCTTTCCGGAAAAAGCTTTATCCCGATGATCTTGGGATTCGGCTGCACAGTACCGGCGTTGATGGCCAGTCGTACTCTCGAGAACGAACGGGATCGTCGACTCACGATGATGATCACTCCCTTTATGTCGTGCGGGGCACGTTTTCCCGTCTATGCCGTATTCGCCGCCGCCTTTTTCAGCAATAATCAAGCCATCGTCGTATATTCGATGTATGTATTGGGTATTGTGATCGCTGTCCTTTCAGGTATCTTCCTTAAACAATTTGTTACCCAAGGTCGCATGTCCAACTTTATCATGGAACTTCCCGAATACCGCATGCCGACAGCAAAGAATCTGGTTCTTCACACATGGGAAAGAGTAAAAGGTTTTCTGATCAAAGCCGGTACCGTGATTCTGATCGCCAGTGTTGTGATCTGGCTCATGAGTAACTTCAATTTCAGTTTACGCATGATATCCGACAGTTCCCAGAGTATGATCGCCTTTATCGGTAAAGCGATCGCTCCGATATTTACTCCGTTGGGATTCGGAGAATGGCGCGCATCGATGGCACTGGTCGTCGGACTTATCGCCAAAGAAGCTGTCGTCAGTACGATGGGAGTTCTCTACGGAGTAGGGAAGACCGTTGCCGACCAACCATCATCACTGATCGGGCCGTTACAACAGGTATTCACTCCGCTGTCCGCGTACGCTTTTATGGCGTTCACACTTTTATACATGCCGTGTATCGCTGCTTTTGCGACAATGAAACGTGAAATGAATTCCTGGAAATGGACGCTCATCACGGTATCTTATCAAACCGGCGTTGCTTGGTTGGTCGCATTTATCATCTATCAGGGCGGTCTGTTGATCGGACTGCGTTAGGAGGTCACAATGGCTGATCTGATCATTTCACTGATTATATTCATGATATTATCACTTGTTATTTTTTCCATGCTCCGCAGTCGCAAACAGGCGAAAGCCTCCGGTTGCGGATCAAGCTGTGCCGGATGTTCGGAGAATAGTTGTTCTGCATATTCTCCCGAAGACTTAAAGAATGAATTAAGGAAGGTTCTTCATTCGCAGGATGCGTAGTGTCTTGCAAAGACGAACGCAACTCCCTATAATTAGATTCATAGGATGTGATCCCCATGAGTGAAAACAACGAACTGCTTACACCTTCCATTGAAGATTATTTGGAAGCCATCTATCGTCTCAGCAACCAAGGAATGGGTGGAGTTCGCTCAATCGATGTAGCAAGTATGCTGCAAGTCGCTAAACCCAGCGTCAACCGAGCATTAAAAAACTTAGCCGATTCAAACATGATCCTTCAGGAACCATATGCCTTGATCTATTTGACTGAAGACGGAGCCCATAAAGCAGAAGAGATTTTTACGCGTCATCGTACCATTCAACAGTTCCTTCATCAGATCCTCAAAGTCGAAGAACCCAAAGCTGAAGATGAAGCCTGTCGAATCGAACACGCCATGAGTAATCAAACCGTCGAACTCATGCGTAAGTTCATGCTTGACTATCTCGCACAAGGTGAAGTAAAATGACCAGCATCGACTTACACACGTTTTCGCGTAAGGAAGCCGAGATGGTTTTAAACATCCAATTGAAGAATTTACCGTCAGACGCCTCCGAAGTTGTGATCATTCACGGCTACCATTCCGGAACTTCACTTAGGACTTATGTAAGGACGATCTATACCCATCCGCGCATCCGAAGTAAAATCAATTCAGCCAATCCGGGCGAGACAGTTTTTGTATTAAGAAGATGAATCACTCTTGTAATTTCAGTTCGGTTATGATAACATAAAAACGCACGTTTATGGATAAATATGGACGCTTAGCTCAGCTGGGAGAGCACCTGCTTGACGTGCAGGGGGTCAGGGGTTCGAGCCCCTTAGCGTCCACCATTTTACTGGCATTGTACTCGGGCGCCCGTGGCGCAATGGATAGCGTTTTTGATTCCGATTCAAAAGGTTGCAGGTTCGAGTCCTGTCGGGCGCACCAAAATATTACTGGATTTTCGGGACGTAGCACAGCTTGGTAGTGCACTTGCTTCGGGAGCAAGGGGTCGCGTGTTCAAATCACGTCGTCCCGACCATTTCTTTGTTTAGTGGGGATATAGCTCATCTGGTAGAGCACAACGCTGGCAGCGTTGGGGTAGTGGGTTCGAGTCCCATTATCTCCACCATCACAATCGCTTACCATCACCTTTAATGGAGATGGTATTTTCTTTATATAGATCTTATCATTCTGGCTTAGGTTCTTAATAGATTTTACCCGGCTGATTGAGAGCAATGAAGTCCTGATACTTTATCAGGATCAACTTGAAGAACTGTATATCAGTTAAAAATGACCCTTAAGTGGGTCTTTTTATTTGATTACGTTTGAATTGATATTGTTAGAATAAAAACATGTTGACAAGCCAAATCCAGTGATCTAATATTTATTTATATTACTTTTACGAATCAATAATGGAGCGAGGTGGGGATCTCAAATGGGGTAAAATAATAAAAGATGGTTCTATTTTTTGCTTAGAAGTTTATATGTGATAAGTGAGAAAGGAAATCCGAGAATGAATAAGAAAATAGTTGTTGTAATACTTATAGTAATTTCAAGTTTTTTACCTTTTGCAAGTCGATTTTTTAATCTTGATCCTATAATTAATATATGTTTTATTGTTATAGGTTTATCTTTTGCTTTCTTTGTTGTGTTGATTCAAGGAAATTTGATCAGAAATAAAAAAGGCAAGATAGAAGATCTTTGGCTTTATGTCTGGTCGTATGTCATTCCAATTGTCCTATTTATAATATTTGTAAAATGATTTTTTAACAAATGAACTCGCTTTCTTATGTTCAAAAACAATATTATGAGAATTAATAGAGGAAGGAAAAATATGAAAACTCTAAAAATGTTTATTTCATTTAGCTTAGTTTTTACACTTCTTGCTACTCAGATAACTCCAGCTAACGCATTAACGAATCCTTCTGGATCAACTATAAGCCCTAATCAGATTGTACTTCCACCAGAAGGTGGCGGATCTACTTGTGGATTAACTAAGTATTCTAGGTACACATACAGTACATACTATTTGGACTATTATTATTATAATCATGCTGATTCCATAAACTATGCAAACAAATGGGGAATTGTTTCAATAAAAGTTGCTGCCGGGTATGCAGCAACGTCAATTATAGTTATTGGGGCTTTTAATACTGTACCAGCGCTTGGAATAGTTCCTTCTGTTGGAGCAGGATTATTATTCACATTTTTTATAATGCAGTCGTCTATATATTATCTAAATCTACAGAACAATATTAATGCGAAGAACGCCGTAAATGGTTGTGGAACCATTACAGTAATCAAATATCCCTTCTCTGGAGGAAAACAACTATTAGGAGTCTATACACAAGGACAGTAATCCAATGATTGGATAGGCTACACTAAACTGGAACTTAGCAAATTCCTATGATACAATAATATTGTAAATGGGAGAAATGTTGGTAACAGCATCGATCTAACTGAACACACGAACTCGATAGGCGTGTGTTTTTTATTTACTAAATATAAGACTTTTAAACACTTTTTTATACCATGCTGTAAGTGCAGTTCTTTCAACAGGTAAGAGATAAAATTGATTCGGTTTATCTCCACCAACTTAATACAATGTCCATCACTTGAGTGATGGTTTTTTATTTAGCGAGTGTACTGGGATGTTTCAAAACTGATACAGACTTTTTCTTTTCGTCAAAAAAGAGTACACTGTAATTAATAGGAGGCTGAGAAATATCATGTTCAACATCGACAGAGGGAAAAATGAAGTCTTGGCGTATTTGAAGAACAATCTTGCCTTACATAACGGAGTATTCGGTAATGGGGATGTGATCAAAGCATTCTGTCTGATCAACAAGGAATACAGTAAACCGCAAATGATGCAGATCCTGCATTATTTGAAAGACCAGGGGTACATTGTCGAAGACAAACATAATCCGGATAAGTTCACACTGAAATAAGCACATAAACGTGCTTATTTTTTATGAGAAGAGGTTGATTTGTTAACCAATCATTTTCTTTTGAATCAGGTAAGGGTACAATAAAATCAGAGTAGAACTAAGAGGAGGATCACGATGTTCAAAAAGTTAAAAAGTTTCTATGTAACGTATACGGATTGGCTGGGTGAAAGATTAGCTAAGTACCTATCGACGATGGGTTGTTTCTATTTGATCGCGTTACTAGTCATTATTCCGTTGTTTTTCCAACAACCGACCGGCATCGGCTGGATCCAATATATCGTGACGGTATTCTTCCAGGGAGTAGCTTTGCCGCTATTGGGTTATGTGGCAGCGAAGAGCGGGGAAAAGACCGAGAAGACAATCAAAGAAACGCACGATATCGTTATGGATGAATTAGCACTGATCAAGGAAGAACTGAAACTTGCGAAAGAAGAGCGGATCAAACTTAACAAGATATTGAAAGATCTTCAGAAAACAATAAGTTGAAACGAAAGCACTTAAAGTCGTAAACACAAAAATCAGGAGTTAAAAAAGTTAAGTCGTTCTCGAAATAGTATGTCATACAAATTTGGTTGCGTAACCAAAGGAAGGTAACTCAATGAAGAAAAAGAACTTCCGTAGGCTTAGTGTATTTCTGCTTCTGATCTTTGTGTTGATGTTGACCGGTTGTGCTTCCGCTAAGAAAGTGAATCCTGTAACAACGGATGATCCGACAGAAGTAGCGAATGTATCAGATACCGGAAAAATCAAACAAACGGCTGCTTACGATACCTCAGGGACAGCGACCGGTTTATCGATCAATGCGACACTCACCAATCAGAATGCGATTCGGATCAATATCGGGAAGTTAGATCTCAGTAATTCGACCGTCACGTCGAGTGGGAAAACAAGCAATCTGAATGAAAGCAATCGCTACGGATTGAATGCGACTGTTTCAGCGATCGGCGGAGCAACGATCACGATCAACGATTCATCGATCACTTCAAGCGGTTTCGGTGCAACAACTGTTTTCGCTACCGGAATCGGTTCGACGGTAACATTATCGAATCTCACCATCAAAACATCCGGCGAATCAGCTCGCGGACTGAGCGCTATCTATATGGGTTCTATCGATATGTCAGATTCTACCCTCACAACGCAAGGAATCGATTCTCCTGCAGTTTATTCGATGTCTTCGATCTCAGTGTCAGATTCTGTTCTGCTTGCTGCAGGGGCACAAGCGGTGGTGATCGACGGTAAGAATTATGTATTACTCGCTAATACCGAAACAACGGGAACAGTCGGTAACGGTGTGATGATCTACCAAAGTACCAACGTAATTGAACCGGTCGGAACCGGTTCAATTACGATCCGCGGCGGATCACTGAGTGCTAAAGAAGGATCGCTTTTCTATATCACCAATACCGATGCCAGTATCTCGTTAACGAATACGCAACTGACTGGAACAGGTACGCTGCTGAAGGCAGAGGCAACTACCAAATGGGGAAAAGTCGGTGCTAACGGAGGGAATGTGACATTGACAGCCAACTCCCAAACATTGCCGGGAAATATCATCGCAGATAAACTGAGCTCGATTCGACTGATTTTGAAACAGTCGGAAATGACATCCACGATCAATACGGACAATACCGCAAAATCGATGATACTGAACATGGATGCGACCAGTGTTTGGAATGTAACGGGTAATTCATATTTAAGTGTCTTCGTGGATGGAGATACGACGCTTTCCAATATCAATGATAATGGTTTTACGATCTATTACGATGCTACTAACACAGCCAACAGTTGGCTGAATGCGAGCACGATCGAATTGAACAGCGGAGGTCAATTGACTCCGATCGTTAAGTGATACGGACAATCATAGGGGAGTGTCTAATATTTCACTGTATTTTCACACTAAAAACATAACGTTTTCACATGAAACGGATATACTTTAGTCATAACAAGGAAACAATAATTTCGACATTAACTTCTTCATTGTTCCCCCTTAAAAAGTAATGTCCTTGTTAATAGAAAAATCGTACTGGCAGCGTACGATTTTTTACTGTTATACCCACTGAAAATGATGTATATTAATACTATATATATGGGGGTATTGGAATGAATAACATTAAGAAAAGGAATCTGATCCTACTTTTGGCAGCCACCGTCATTTTAGCATCCTCATATGGGATCTATTTAAACTCACAACGCATCAATACAGGCAAGATGACATTAATTTTTGAAGATACATTCGATAATGCCGATACACTTAAAACGAACTGGGATTCACTCGATAACGGTCTATTCAGTTCAACGGGTTTCTATGACTCAAATCAAGTAGCGATCGCAGACGGACAGCTTTCAATCAGTATCGCAAAGAAAGACGGTGTTAAAGGCGTACGGATCTACACATCGGCACTTAGAACGAAGTTAGTTCAAAAATACGGATATTTCGAAATACGAGCAAAATTCCCGAAACTTAAAGATTTTACCGCATCGATCTCACTGACGACGAAGGGTGCTTTATCGAATACGGATCCGGCCAAGGGTGTACAGATCGATATTGCGACCTCACAGAATTATCCATATCCGATCCATAACTCAGGTTATTATTATGATACCAACACGGATTCCGGCGGAGTCACAAAGAATACACTTGTTTTAGCCAATCTCTATGAAGAGTATCATACCTATGGGTTACTCTGGACAAAAGAAGGATACTTGTATTATTTGGATGGAAATAAGATTTGGGAAGCGAAAAACATACAAACATCCGAAACAGAAGAATACCTGCGGCTTGGATTCGATCTGCCGATGTCCTATTCGATCGACACGACCGACTTACTCAAAACGTTCGTGATCGATTCCGTCAAGATCTATCAGGTCAATTAAATGAAGACCTTGTCGACACTGGTTTTTCGACTGGTTCCCGGTGATGATCTTCTTCAGGGCATCGTAAGAGTCTGTAAAGAGAATAACATTGCTTCGGCAGCCATCATCAGCGCTGTCGGAAGTCTGTCGGAAATCACGATCAGAACTGCCGACGGCATCACAGTCAATCGCTATATTGACTTCATGGAGATCACCTCGTTATCCGGAACACTCAGTCAAGACGGAGTTCACTTTCACATCAGTTGTTTCAACAAAGAGATGAAAGCGATCGGCGGTCATGTCAAAGAGGGATGTATCATCCACACAACGGCTGAGATCGTGATCTTGAATCTGGATACCGAATGGAAATTGACACGCGAGCCGGATAGCGCGACCGGATATGATGAATTGGTTTGTAATCAGATCATTCATACATAAAATTAACATGTATAAATTCTGTGCATAAGCGATAAAAAGATTGACATAATAGTCATGTTTTAGTACGATATCAATGCATGTGCCGGCTTAGCTCAGTTGGTAGAGCAACTGAATCGTAATCAGTAGGTCGCGGGTTCGACTCCTGTAGCCGGCACCATTATTCAAAACAAGCCTTGTAAGAAAGGCTTTTTTTGTTGGATTGATAACAAAAATATTACAAATTATTACAATAGCTAAATATTCATAAATAATTCATATATTTAGTTGTATCCTGAATCCTAAATCAGATATGATTTCAGTAGAGAAAATTACAGCCTAAACTATATTTAACCTAGGAAAACGGGGATAAAAAATGAGTATTTTTGGAACAAAACTATATTCTGATGAGTTTGCATCGTTAGTTAAAGAGGAATACAGAAAATTGATTGGTTTAGGAATTGAAGATGATAAAGCTGAAAGTTTAGTTTTAGACTACTATCACGAATTATTAGGTACAGAATATGAAAGTGCGTTTTGGCTTTCTTTTGCTTATTCACAGTGGTATATTGGAAGACTTAGTGAAAATATTAAACTTAAAGCACTTGAAGTAATTGATTCAGGGAGAGATTTAGTTAAGTGGGAAAATGCCGTTAAACATGAAGAATTAAAGAAATATTCTGGAAGCCAAAGTTATAAAATTAATCTTTTGAATGAGATATTGCGAAAATCTCAAAAACAAGTTCTTGAATCTGATGGATTAGAAAAGACAAATTATGAAACACAACTTAACAATATAGAGAAAATTATGAAACTATACTCAGAGAACTCTCCTTTTTCTGGAGAAATTGAAAAGAAACCAGCAGAATTAGTAGATGATCCTTTTTTAAATGACATTTTGCTTATCAACGGAAGTTCAAAAAAGAAACTTGAACTTCGTAAAAATGAATTGGGATTCATTCGAGAATCTATATGTTCGCCTCAAATATTCAGAAAAGTGGCCAAACCTTATTTTACAATATCACCTTGGAATGAAGGTGATATCATAGCATTTCGGCTTAAAGAACTAGATAACGAATTTTCTAAGTTCAATCAAAAATGGGTTGCATTTCGGGTATTGTCCGTAACAAGTAAACCTGTATCACGAATATTGCCTGAATTGGCGGTAAAACAAGAAATTTCGATAGGGTTATATAACTACATCGATGATGAGATACCCTCATCGACAAAGTTGGATTGCAGTGATTATATACCTTTTTTTGAATTTAGTAATAATGTTTTTGGGCATGAAATTCATAAAGGAATCTGGTTAAGTTTTTATTCAGCGAAACGCGAGCTAAGCAAATGGGAATGGAAGGTTATTTCATCCAATCCTAATTTCTCATTAGAAATACCAGAGTATTTCAAAACTGGGAATGTAAAATCAGTTATTGTGGGGTTTGGTTCTGATTTAGCAAAAACAGTAGCCAGGGTTTTTATAGCTAAAACAAAACAAGAAGAGAAAGAAAAATCGATTAAGAATGTAAGCTAATCCTTATAGTTAATCGTTGAAAGATATTATTTAATCACAGGTATATTTGAAAATTTAAAATCATAGTGCAGTGATCCTAACTAAAATTCAGTTATAAAATTGCTTTTTTAGATTGCCTTGCTTTTACTTAAAATGTTCCTGTGTTTACTTAATATGGTATATATGGTAAAATTTCACCATCGAGCAGGCAATAAACAAGTGTTTATTGAGCCGGGCCTTTGGGCAACAGGTAGTACTATCTGTGGGACGAGATAAGTCTCACAGTTTTTTTATGGAAACTGTTGGATGCAATCGGTAGGTGAGGCTACCGCAAGGATACGGATTGGTACCGCGAAACAGTGGAGACACTGTCAGCTGGTGAACAGTCATCGTCGTAAAGGCGTTGATTAATCCAATTTCATTGCCTTGCGAAGCTAAAGCTTGAACGATGATTAAGGAGTATTCCTTGCCATCTTTCATGGCGAGGTTTTTTTTAGAAAGAAGGTGAACTAAAGAATGGAAGAAGACGAACGAATATTCGCATATGTAAACGAACCTGAAAACGTACTGTTTTTTAGCCACCGTTTATATATGCCTCATAGTGTTATTACAGGAGGCAACCATGAAAGTAAGAAAAGAAAAAAAACTGAATCAAATTAATTCACAAGAGACGCTTCGTTTTGCGTTTCTGGATAAAAATGAGATATTTAAAGAATTGAATTCTTCAGATGAAGGTATTTCCGCAGAATTTCTGCAAAAAAACCGAATTACCTTTGGTGTAAACGAAATTCAGACAGCAAATAAATACAGTATCGCGAAGGGATTATTCGATGCATTTATCAATCCTTTTTCACTTGTGTTGATCACATTAGTGACGGTATCCTATTTTACAGATATAATTTTAGTAGCGGCAAGTCAACGTGACTATACGTCAATATTGATTGTAATGGTGATGATCGTTTTGGGAGGAATATTGAGCTTTACACAAGAGTATCGTTCAAGCAAAGCCAGCGAGAAATTGCAGGCTTTTGTAAAGAATACGACATCTGTCAAAAGACCGGAAACGGGCGAAATCGAAATACCCATGAACGAAGTGGTTGTAGGGGATATCGTTTTTCTGTCAGCCGGCGACATGGTCCCTGCGGATGTTCGCATTCTCCAATGTAAAGATTTATTCAACAGTCAATCTGCTTTGACCGGTGAGAGCGAACCAATCGAAAAAATGAGTGAAGCTCTTCCTACAGGTTCGAAATCCTCTCCGCTGGAGTGTCTGAATTTAGCTTTTATGGGTTCCAACATAATCAGTGGAAGTGCTACTTGTATCGTTGTTGCGGTTGGATCAGCAACTATTTTAGGGAATGTTGCAGAGATTGTAGATGCGACCAGTACCGTCACCAGCTTCGAAAAAGGAATTACTTCGGTAACGAAACTATTAGTTACGTTTATGTTTGTTATGGCACCTACTGTCTTTTTCGTCAATGGGTTCGCCAAAGGTAATTGGTTAGAAGCTTTACTGTTCGGATTATCCATCGCAGTTGGGCTAACACCTGAAATGCTGCCGCTGATCGTATCGACAAACTTAGCTAAAGGTGCACTTGAGATTTCGAAAAAGAAAACGATTGTTAAAAAATTGAAATCGATTCAGAATTTCGGTGCGATTGACATTCTATGTACTGATAAAACCGGAACCATCACCCAAGACCGAGTTATTCTTGAAATGCATCTGGATATTCATGGAAATGAAGATCCGCGAGTATTACGACATGCTTTTTTGAACAGTTATTACCAGACAGGATTACGTAACTTAATGGATATAGCCATTTTGGATCATGCGGAAGAAGAAAATTTCAAAGAACTGACCAGCCAATATCTGAAAGTTGACGAAATTCCGTTTGATTTTGATCGCCGCAGAATGAGCGTTGTTATCAAGAGTGAAACAAATAAGATACAATTGATCACCAAAGGTGCAATTGAAGAAATGCTGCGAATTTCAACATTTGCCGAATACCAAGGAAAAGTCGAAGAGTTAACGGCGGATATCAAAAACAACATCATGGAAACTGTTAATCGATTGAACGAACAAGGAATGCGTGTTATCGGACTTTCGCAAAAAAGACTGGAAAACTGGAAATCATCGAGTGTCGTGGATGAAAATAGTATGGTTTTGATTGGTTATTTAGCGTTTTATGATCCACCTAAAGAAACGACTAAAACGGCAATTGCTGCCCTACATAAAATTGGTATCGAAATCAAGATATTAACGGGTGACAACGAAAAAGTGACCCGCTATGTGTGCAATCAAGTCGGTCTTGAAGCCAACCACATCTTACTTGGAAGTGAACTTGAAAGTATGAATGATGAAGAACTGAAGAACGAGTTGGAAACTGCAGTCGTCCTTGCGAAACTATCACCGGTCCAAAAGGCAAGAGTAGTCAATATTCTTCGCAGTAATGGCCATGTAGTTGGATTTATGGGTGACGGGATCAACGATGCGGCAGCAATGAAACAAGCAGATGTTGCGATTTCAGTGGATACTGCTGTCGATATTGCCAAAGAATCGGCTGATATTATTCTATTGGAAAAAGATCTGATGGTACTGGCGGATAGTGTTTTTGCCGGACGTAAAACCTATGGGAATATCATTAAATACATTAAGATGACTGTAAGTTCTAACTTTGGAAATATGTTTTCAGTCTTGATCGCAAGCGCCTTGTTGCCATTTCTGCCTATGGCGCCGATACAGATTTTAGCGCTGAATTTGGTTTATGATTTTTCGTGTATGTCGATCCCTTGGGATAATATGGATAAAGAGTATCTGACCAAACCCAAAAAGTGGAACGCAAACACAATCAAAAGATTTATGATTTGGTTTGGACCGGTCAGTTCAGTCTTCGATCTAACGACATACGTAGTGATGTTTTTCGTGATATGCCCGTTGGTTGCTGGCGGACATTGGTCGGATCCGTTAACCAACCGAATTCTGTTCATTGCAACATTTAATGCCGGATGGTTCGTTGAATCACTTTGGACTCAGATGTTGGTCATGCACATGATTCGCACTGAAAAAATACCATTTATTCAAAGCAGAGCTTCAAATCCTGTATTGATAGTAACGACAACCTTGCTACTAGTCGGTACTTTATTACCGTTTACTCCGATAGCGAAACCTTTGGGCCTGTCTTATTTACCGCCTCTGTATTTCGCCTATCTGTTTGTTACAGTTGTTTGCTACATGATCTTTATAAATATAGTTAAACGAATATACATCAGAAAATTTGGTGAGTTACTTTAAATCTCAAATGTTTAGTCTTGGTTTCATCGAAATCATGAAATCTCGATGTAATTTGATTGTTTACAGTCACTGAATATGCTACTTTATACCCATAGATTTGATCTATAAATCAAGTGGATTCACCTCGTGAATCAAGATGAATAAAGGAGAAATTATGAAATTTCAAAAATCAGCTATTGAACTGATGCAGACGAGAACGTCCAGTCGAACCTATGACGGAAAACAGATCGACAGTGAGTTGCTTCGAAAGTTGAATGAAACGATTGATTCAATCAATCAAGAAGCATCGATTAAAGTTAAGTTTTTCATAGTGGAGAAGGGTGATTCCAATAGTAATGATAATAAGAAAATGGGAACTTACGGTGTGATTTCAGGAGCTAACTCATTTATCATCGGTATCTTGGATAAGTCGGAAACCGATGCGGTTGAATTTGGATACTTATTTGAAAAAATAATCCTTACAGCCACTGATCTTGGACTTCAGACATGTTGGCTCGGAGGGACGTTTAACCGTAATGATTTCCTGGAAAAAGCAAATGTGAGTGAAAACGAGATCATCGCGATCATTTCACCGGTCGGAATCAAAAGTGCAAAATCTAAGATCGTTGAAAAAGCGATGCGGGCGGTAGCCGGTTCGGATCATCGTAAACCTTGGAGCGAATTGTTTTTTAATGAGAGCATTTCAAATGCACTCATGAAAGAAGATGCCGGTGATTATGCCGTTCCACTTGAGATGGTAAGACTCGCACCTTCAGCTTCCAACAAGCAACCATGGAGAATCATCAAGACAAGTCACGGATATGATTTCTTTCTAAGCAGAACAAGGGGTTATGGTGCTTCGGGATTTGACATGCAAAAAAATGACCTCGGTATAGCCAAATGTCATTTTGAGTTAGCAACCGAAGAATTGGGATTAAATGGACAATGGAAAATCCTTAGCAACATAGATGTACCTAATGATTGGGAGTATATTATTACATGGCATATTGATTGATACGGACTAGTATACAGAATTCAGCTCGCATTATAATTACTGTACAATATTTACCAATCGTTCATTGAACGGATGATGCATTGACAGCTTTGAACCGATGCTTAAATGGTGCTGCGTTAGTGAAAAAGAGGAGACATGGATATGGATAAAATTGAAAATTTTACGACAGTAAGGAACTTTCTTAAGCAGGGCGAGATCGTTTGTATTTCAAATCCCCAACTAACTTACTTCGGTCTTAAAAATTCATCGATCCAAGCTAAAAGCGATCAGTCTCGCTATTTTTTAGATTGGGTTGAATTTGAAGAAATATTCAGTAAAGAAGAATTCTATCTTTACGAGAAGAAAAAAGAAGAAGCTGTTGTGGATGATGTGAAAGATGAAGAGTACTACAGCTGGCGCCACAAATAAGTCTGTTGATTCAGCGCTAGATACAAAACATACATTAAACAAGGAGACACATGATGAGTAATAGACCCATAACAACGTTGTATATGTTGATGTCAGTTGATGGCAAGATCACCAGCGGTAACAGTGATCAATTGGATGCGGATAAAGATTGGCATACAATCGAAGGGGTACAAGAAGGACTTCATCAATATTATGAGATCGAACAAACAACAGATCTGTGGTCATTGAATACAGGCAGAGTGATGGAAAAGATCGGAGTCAACACGCGTCCGGATCATCCTACTAAATCTGTCTGCACGTTTGTGATCATTGACAACAAGCCGCATCTCAATCAACGGGGTATCGATTATTTGTGTCAATGGGTAAAAGATCTCTATCTTGTTACCGGTAATCCGGATCATCCGGCTTTATTGATGAAGAATAAAAATCTGCACATCCTGTTTCACGAAAAATTCGATCTGAAATTACTGTTGGAAGAGTTAAGAACAGAACATGGTGTCGAGAGAATCACGATCCAATCCGGCGGAACCTTGAACGGAGAGTTT
>Ga0209430_1001436_pt1 | contig 17688 bp, 17 predicted proteins | sample BarGraIncub1133A_FD_184504 | JGI IMG/M metagenome (GOLD analysis project Ga0209430, IMG submission 184504) | Arctic peat soil microbial communities from Barrow, Alaska - Barrow Graham LP Incubations 11-33A (SPAdes) (version 2) | ecosystem: Environmental > Terrestrial > Soil > Wetlands > Peat... | reverse complement strand
AAATAGTTCGTTGACTGATAATGAATTAAAAAAAGTAAGCGTGTTGGTTGTTGAAGATATGGCTTTGAATCAACTTTTAATAAAAATAATACTTTTGGAATTTGGCTTTGAAATAGAAACTGCCGAAAATGGAAAGATAGCCATTGAGAAAATGGGAAAAAACGTCTTTGATATTATTCTGATGGATTTGCAAATGCCGGTTATGAACGGCTTCGATGCAACAACTTATATTCGTGAAAAGATGAAATCTCAAATACCTATTATCGCTCTTACAGCTGATGTAACTTCCATTGATGTTGATAAATGTAAGGCCGTTGGAATGAATGATTATATTTCCAAACCTATCGACGAAAAGTTATTATACAGCAAAATCATGAAGTGTTTAAAGTAAATGTTGATTTTCATTTTCATAGTTGGAGAAATGCTTCTTTCCTTTTTTCGCAAAGGGCTACGACTTTCTTTTTGTTCCGCAAAGGGCTCCAACTTTCTTTTTTTCCGCAAAAAAGAAAGTAGCAAAGAAAAAACTCTCCGCTGCATTTCTCACCGGGCAGCCTTTGGCTGCTTTTCCGGTTCGTAACGCAAGGCGGAAGTCCTTTTTAGAAAATCGCAGCTTTCAGCTGCCTCCTTTGCTCGCAGCGCCCCTTTGCAGTCATTGCGGGCCTGACCCGCAATCTCGAGGCGGAAGTCCTTTCAAATAATCGCAGCGTAGCTGCTTCCATTTATCGCTGCGCTTAAATGATCGCTCGTTGCTGCGCAACTTTTCTCGCTGCCTTGGCAGCCTCCAATCGTTCGTTGCTGCGCAACTTTTCTCGCTGCCTTGGCAGCCTCCAATCGTTCGTTGCTGCGCAACTTTTCTCGCTGCCTTGGCAGCTTCCAAATCGCTCGTTGCTGCGCAACTTTTCTCGCTGCCTTGGCAGCCTCCAATCGCTCGTTGCTGCGCAACTTTGCTTGATTACTGTGAGCGAAACAGCGTACAGACTAAAAGAAACACAGGAATGGATGAAAACTAAAACGAATAAACCAAATATCCGAAATAAATAACTATTTTCGCCTCGAGAAGACGGTACACTTTTCAGTTGTTATTTACAAGTTTGGTTGGGAGCCGTTGGACGTGTTTAGTAATTTTAAAAATTTAATGTAAGCCTCGAATTTTCTTCCTGATGAAAAATATAATATTAGCTGCGGGCTACGCAACGCGCCTCTACCCATTGACCGAGAACTTTCCCAAACCATTATTAAAGATTGGCGAAAGCACCATCTTGGATCGGCTGGTTGCCGATATAGATAGACTGGAGTGTATCGATGAACATATCATTGTCACAAATCACAAGTTTCTTCCTCAATTCGAGGCATGGGCTGCACATGCAAAGTATTCTAAGTCCATTCGAATTATCGATGACCGTTCCGTTTGCAATGAGAAACGACTGGGAGCTGTCAATGACTTATTATTGGCAATAAATAACTGCGACCTGCAGGATGATTTGTTGGTGATCGCGGCGGATAATATATTAGATTTCTCTTTACAGGGGTTTATAGATAGTTTCTTTGCCAAGAAGACTTCTATGATTATGTGCCATCATGAATCCTCTGTCGCTGCCTTGCAACGAACGGGTGTGATTGTGGTAGATGGTAATTTTAAAGTGTTACAGATGCAGGAGAAGCCCTTAGAGCCAGCTTCGCATTGGGCTGTTCCTCCGTTTTATATCTATAAAGAAGAGGATTTGCCTCTGATTAAAGAGGCGGTTGTTAATGGATGCCTGACGGATGCTCCTGGCAATCTGGCTGGTTATGTGTTTCGCCATACACCGTTGCATGCGTGGGTGATGCCCGGCAGACGGTATGACATTGGGACGATTGATTCATACAATGAGGCGAAGCTTTTATTTCAATAAAACAACAATACAATGAAAATATTAGTAACGGGTACTGCGGGATTTATCGGATCGTATGTGGCTCTTCGTCTCCTGGATCGTGGGGATGAGGTGGTTGGTCTGGATAATATCAATGACTACTATGATGTGAATCTGAAGTACGGTCGGTTGGAGAAGGCGGGGATAGATCGTACGGCTGTTGTGTGGAACAAAACAGTTCAAAGCACAATCTATCCGAAGTATCGTTTCGTGCGAATGAATCTGGAAGATACGGCTGAGATGCTGAATCTCTTCAGAGAGGAACAGTTTGATCGTGTGTGTCATCTGGCTGCGCAGGCGGGTGTGCGTTACTCTATTGAGAATCCGTATGCATATATACAGAGTAATGTGAATGGCTTTCTGAATATCCTGGAGGGGTGCCGATGGAATAAGATGGAACATCTGGTGTATGCCAGTTCGAGTAGTGTGTATGGACTGAATGCGAATGTTCCTTTTTCAGAAGAGAGTAGCATCGCTCATCCGGTGAGTCTGTATGCGGCAACGAAGAAATCGAATGAACTGATGGCGCATGCGTATAGTAATCTCTACAACATACCGACTACCGGTCTTCGTTTCTTTACTGTCTATGGGCCTTGGGGTCGTCCGGATATGTCTCCGTTCCTTTTTACGGATGCTATTATGCATGATCGCTCGATAAAGGTGTTTAATAACGGTGATATGTTGCGTGACTTCACGTATATCGATGATATAGTGGAAGGGGTGGTTCGTTGTATTGACAAACCGGCGGTTCCTGATGCGGCTTGGGATGCAATCAATCCGAGCCCTGCTACTTCCTCTTCTCCTTACAGGATCTATAATATTGGGAATTCTTCGCCTGTCAAACTGATGGATTTTATCTCTGCCATTGAAGTGGCTTGTGGCAAAGAGGCAATCAAAGAGTATCTCCCGATGCAACCGGGGGATGTGTATCAGACGAATGCTGATACGACGGCTCTGGAGAACGAAATAGGATATAAGCCTTCGAAAGAGATAAAGGAGGGGGTTAAAGAGACTGTGAATTGGTATAAAGAATTTTATAAGCTACACTAAGTATGAAGAAACTGCTGAACACGTATCACTCTCTTTTTGGAAAATCGGATACGCTCTATCAGATCTTTTCACCTTATCGTATTTGTCCGTTAGGTGCTCATGTGGATCATCAACATGGCTTGGTCTCGGGTTTTGCTTTTGACAAGGGGATTGATTTTCTCTTTTCAGTGAGTGATACAGAGATGATCGAGATGTGTAGTTTGTCGTTTGAGGGACTGGTTACATTCAATATTTCTTATCCATTGGATGAGAAACAGGGCAACTGGGGTGATTATCTTCGTGGCACGGTCTATGCACTAAAGAAGAGATATCGGCTGGAGAAAGGAATCCGGGGGGTGATACAGGGAAGTATGCCTATTGGCGGACTGTCTTCTTCTGCGGCGGCATTGGTGGGGTATGTGATGGCTCTTGCCAAAGCGAATGATATCATACTTTCTGATATGGAAGTGATACAGATTGCTTCAGAAGCGGAACGGGAGTATGTCGGTTTGCGTAATGGGATCCTGGATCAGGCTTGTGTGGTGTTGTGCCAGAAAGACGGACTTCTTTATCTGGATACTGAAACGAATGACTATACGATATTGCCGGTTCATCCGTCTGCAAAATCTTTTGAGATAGGTATCTTTTTCTCCGGAGTGACCCGGAGCCTTGTCTCTACTGATTATAATTTGCGTGTTTCAGAATGTAAGACGGCTGCGTGGATCATGGAGGCGTATGAAAGTCGTCCGCTGAAGAATATGGAAGAGACTTTCCTTCGGGATGTGCCGGAGGATTTGTTTTATAAGGCTTCGGATAGGATGCCGGACAGGTTTCGCCGTCGGGCTGCTCATTTCTATTCGGAGTGTGAACGGGTACGGCAGGGTGTGCAGGCTTGGAAGGAGGGGAATATTGATCGTTTTGGGAAGTTGATCTTTCAGAGTTGTGAGAGTTCAATCAACAATTACGAATGTGGGAGTGGAGAGCTGATCGCTCTTTATCAAGCGATGCTTCAGACAAAGGGTATCTATGGCGGACGTTTTTCCGGTGCCGGTTTCAAAGGGGCTTGTATTGCTCTTGTGGATCCGAGACAGAAAGCATCAATTCGCGAATCGATGACCCGTAAGTATCTGGCTGAGTATCCTCAGTACAAGGATTCTTTCGAGATATTCTTTTGTAAGATGGACTCGGGGGCCCGGTTTGTTTAACTTGATTGCTGTTAGCGGAACGTCGTACAGACTATAAGAAATACAGGATATGGATGAAAAGAAAAACTAAAAAAGCAATTATCCGAATTAAATAACTATTTTCGTCTCGAGAAAACTGCACCCTATTTTATGAAGACGATGGCAAGAATAACTACAGTATTTATTTTTCTGACAATTTGTTTCTGTTCCTTTTCACAAGGCATTGTTGAAATCAATATCGATACAACTATAATTGAAGGGATCAGCAGATTGAATCTGGGGATAACGCATACGCATAAGACGTGGGAAGGCTCATCTGTAGATGCGTCGAAGCGGGCAAAGGCTCTCCTGATGGAATCGTGTAAGTTTCAAAACCAGCATATTATGGGTTGGGGTGCCGGTAATCCGAATCCTTCAAAAGGTACTTATTCCTGGTCTTCGCTCGATGCCAGGGTTGATCTGATGCGCTCTCTTCCTGCCGAAAAAATAATAACGTTCTGTACAGCACCTGGTTGGATGAAAGTATCAGGCAATGACTGGGATATGGAATCAAGGGTCAAAGACGAAAACATACCGGATTTTGCGGGTTTATGTAAAAAGATTGCTCTCCGATATCCTGATGTAAAATACTTCCATGTCTGGAATGAATTGAAAGGGTATTGGAGCTCCTCGCTGGGCAATTGGGATTATGTAAGCTTCTCAAACCTCTATAACGCGGTCTGGGATTCAGTAAAATCTGTTCGCCCTGATGCTTTGATAGGCGGTCCTTACATTCCGATTCAAGGCGATGGTTCTGTGGAAATCGGGAAAATTGGAAATAATAACTTTGTTCCAATCAGCACGAAGGACATGAAATTTATCACTGAATGGTGGTCGAGGAAAAAAGGTGTTGATTTCATTTGTTTCGACCGGTGGTTGGTGGATCCAAAGAATACGGCTTCTTTTACTCAGGCTGATAAGATGAAGCTGACTAAACATTTCGGTTTGGTAACCAGGCAATTACGACGTATCGTAGGGGATGAAATCCCCATCTTTGTATCGGAGTACTATGGCGGAAGTGATCCGGATGACCTGAAATTCACTGCCGCCAATTATGCTTCGTGCTATCTGCACTCCATATTGGATCTGACCGATGTTGCGCTCAATTGGAATCCTGAACAGGGTGAAGTGGAAGGGTATTTGTACACAAGTACCAAAACGGCTACTGGCGGACAAGCGGTTGACCATTATGCCGTATTCAAAAATATAAATACTTATTTTGGCAAAGGCACTGAACTGGTTCAGGCTAATTCTTCTGATGAAAATATAGAGGTATTAGCTTCCAGGAAAATGGTGATGCTAATCAATAAGAATGCGACTCCTGTTTCTGTAAAAGTGTTTGGTAAAGTGTTGACCTTGACCGGCTATGAAGTTCGTTTTGTGAACTATGATTCACGGACTTCTTCACTCACTTCTTCAGGATCAACAAGTATGATTCCGCCAGATACTAATTTTGGAGCTAAATTGGACATTGATACTGTTGGTCCACAGGATACTTATGCTTTACCGACAAGTAATTTTACATTGATAAAAACGACTGATAATGCAACCAATGTTATAGCGTCTGGTGTAGAAGGTCAAGTATTTGTCTTTGAGAAGGGAATACATTACACTTGTATCAATGTTTCTCCCAAAAAAAGAATGAAATTCTTTGGACAAAAAGGAGCTATATTGGACGGAGGTGGCTCTACAGCTACTAATAAGTATTGTTTTAATGTCTCAACTGGCGGCGGCATTATAGCCAATCTGGATATAAGGAATTATAAGGGAGGGGCAGCGCAAGATGCCTGCGTCAATTTTAATAATGTGGCTGGTGGTTGGTCTGCAGTATATTCTAATCAGACTGCTAATCCGGCTGATGGTTGGTTGCTTGAGAATCTTTATGTACATGATAACGGTTTTGTAGGTGTATTCCTGGGAGGGTATACCACCATAAGAAGTTCTGATGTTTCCTATAATGGGCATGTTGGAGTAAAAGCAACTGGTTTTTCACCGTCAATTAGATCAAATCACATACACCATAATAATGCAGCTAATTTTGATACCGGTTGGGAGTCCGGCGGATCTAAAATCTGGTGTACGCAAGGTATAACTATTGAAAATAATATCTATGAAGATAATAATGGACCGGGTATATGGTTTGATTATAATTATGATGGTAATGTAATCCGAAACAATACGTTGATAAATAATTCAGATTCAGGTATTACGTTGGAAATGGTTGGCGGAAATCCCGGTTGGTATAAAACTAAATTAGGTAGAGATATGATCGTAACTATCGTAGAAAATAACCTGATAAAACAGAATGGTTGGTCTGTAGCAGGATCTAACATGGTTACATTTCCGACTGCGATTAGGGATATCATAACCAAACAGTGGAATTACCAATTTTGGAAAACCAAACCCGGCGATGTAAATTGGATGGGGGGTGGATTGCAATCTCATGATGGAGGGCCTGCTATTATCCGTAACAATAAATTAGTGGGAAACTATGGTGGTGCAATTATGCAATACCAAAAACGTGGAGAAATTGACGTGCAGAGCCAACAAAATACAGGTCATAATGGTCCTAAGGGAACACTTGTTGGATCAGTCGTAGAAAAGAATTATTTTGACGATTGCTATGGTTTCAGCGGTTTCCGATTTGTAAGAAATGAAGAAGGGACTTCTACTCTTATACAGCTGTCTGATTTTATGCCAGAGCGCGATGGGGTTATCTTTCAGGGGAATATATATAATATAGATTCAACAATGAAATATTTCAGATGGGCTTATGATAACAATAATGGTTCAACAAGTACTTCTATGAGGGACTATTATGAGAAACCTTTACTTACGTTGCCGGAATGGAAATCCATTTCAAAGCAAGATATTCCTACTCGAATAGTGATTGATAAGGACGAAAATAGAACAAACTAATATTAAATACGATGAAAAAGAACATTCTCTTTGCTTTCCTTTTTTGTGGAATAACCGGAAGTGTATTTTCACAAACTAATCATTCTGCCACTGATCCAAACTTTTTCCCTATATCGGTGTGGTACCAATCGGTAGCAAATGCACAGGCTTATAAAGATAATGGGATAAATCTGTACGTTCTGCCCCTGGAACTGAATGAATCCAGCATTAATCAATTAAAGTCTGTCGGAATGAAATGTATCATTAACCAGAATGCTACAGCGTTAAGTCACCTCAATGATTCCATTATTTATGGTTGGCATATTGGTGTCGATGAACCTGACAATGCACAGGAAGACGGAAAAGGTGGGTATCTTCCCTGCATTGATCCAGCTATAATTATCAAGACTTACATCCAATTAAAGGCGAAAGATCCTTCTCGTCCTGTTTATTTGAACCTTGGGGTTGGAGTAGCAGATCTGGGCTGGTTTGGACGTGGTGACTGCTGTAATAATCTGGATACGTATCGGGCAACGTCCAACGGGTATGTAAATGCCGGTGATATACTATCCTTTGATGTTTATCCGGTGAATGGTGGTTCTGAATCACATCGGAATAAGTTATGGTATGTAGCCAAAGGGATTGACAGTTTGAAATCATGGTCGTTGAATAAAAAACCGGTTTGGACATGGATTGAAACAACAAAGATTTCGGATAGTTCTGTAGGAACGCCGACTGCCAATGATATAAAAGCAGAGGTATGGATGGCTTTGATACATGGGGCAAAAGGTATCGGTTATTTTTGTCATTCATTCGGTCATTATGAAGCAGGTTTATTGTTTGCAGATGCCAATATACTATCATCCGTGAAAACGTTGAATAAACAGATCACAGCGCTTGCTCCTGTATTGAATAGTTCGTCCACAAAAGGCTACGCAACTGTAAGCAGCAGTGATGGGGCTGTACCGATTGATATTATGACAAAGAAATATGGTGGAAAAAATTACCTGTTTGCCGTAACGATGCGACCCGGAGATACCGTTGGGACATTTCATGTCACCTCTGGAAAAACAGTTGAAGTGATTGGAGAGAATAGAGAAATTCCTATCGTCAATGGTACGTTTACCGACAGTTTTTCTTCGTATGCTGTACACCTTTACAAAGAAAAAACTCTCCGCTGAATTTCTTACCGGGCAGCCTTTGGCTGCTTTGCTGTGGCAACCCACCAACTCGCTTCGCTCAAACAGGGGTTGCCACGGTCGCAATGCTTCCGTAAGTTGCTGTCCCGGTTCGTAATGACCAGGCGGAAGTCCTTAAAATTATCGCTGCGTTAGCTGCTTCCAATTTTCGCTGCCTTGGCAGTCTGTCGCCTTTTATACTTTTTTTTTATCCACTTTTAGTGCTTCGAAACCGGATACTACATCAAACAATTCTTCATCTATGGAACTTTGGCGCATACTATTGAACTTGCGACTTATATCATCAAGTAATTCTTCGATGTTTTTTTCGGCTCGTTGCATGGCGGCTAAGCGACTGGCATTTTCGCTGGAGAGCGATTCTGCACATGCTTTGAAGAGTGAGGTAAACAGATAGGCACGGACAAGTGCCAATAGGGTAGGACGTGCTCCTCCAATGACCTGAGGGATTTTATGGGTAGGCCATTTCAGTAGTGTGAGCGATTGCCTCCATTTTTCATCCAAAGGTAAAAAACGTTGCATCACTGCTTCATATCCGGCTCCTGACTTGGGCTGATTGTGAAAAATATAGACTTCACTCGTGTTTCCTTCATCAAAACTGGCTTCACTTTTTACTAAAAGTTCTTGAACTAACGGTGTTATCGCATGTACAGAGTTGGGAACGGTAAAAAGTTTGGAGGTGTTATAACCCATGTCTTCAAGTAGCAATTGAATGCGTTCGCCGACGGCCCATATCTCTTTTTTGCCGGGCAAACCGTTTAGCGATGTAGAGACGAAGTCGCTGAGTGAATCATTAAACTGCCCAACCAGACCTTGATCTGAACCAAAAACGACTACGTAAATTAATTTTTCTTCCTTTCGTTTTGTTTCGTTCTGCTGAGATAGGTTTTCTATATTTTCCTGCCTGAAATAGGCAATGATGCCCAACGCAATGGTACGAAAGTAATCGCCTAATGAACTGACTGCCTGTTCGTATTGTCCGATATTTGAAGCTGCTACAGCTTTCATCGTGCGAACGACAGATTTGATTTCCTGAGCTCCTTCCAATTTCTGGCGTAAACTTTCTAATGTGTCCATTATTGCTCGTTGGGATTTGGTTGCGTGGTTTCCTGAAAGGGAACAAGAATATCTGTGGCCATCTTAGCAATTGTTGCCTTCTCTGAATCACTCAAGGCTGTATCTGAGTATATCCGTTTGAGCATGTCAGCCGGAAGATTTTGGCTGATTGTAATCAATGCATTTTCGGCTTCTTGTATTTTGTCAATGGGTATGGTATCAAAAAGTCCGTCAGACAAAGCCAACAGCACCATGATTTGTTCGGGTACAGGCATTGGCCGAAGTTCTTGTTGTTTGAGACAAAACCGAATCCGTTTGCCGTGTTCTATTATTTTTCGGGTATCTTCGTCTAATCGGGTACCGAAACGGGAAAAGGTTTCTAATTCCTCGAATTGAGAATAGGCAAGTTTCAAGTTACCGGTTAAGCTCCTGTATATGGGCAACTGTGCTTTGGCACCCACACGCGAAACTGATTTTCCGACATCTACAGCGGGTAAAATTCCTAATTCAAAGAGTTTGGGCGAGAGATAAATTTGCCCATCGGTGATGGAAATAAGATTCGTTGGAATATAAGCGGAAATATTCTGTGCTTCTGTTTCTATAATTGGAAAAGCAGTAAGTGAACCTCCTTGTAGTTTCTCGCTTAGGTGTGTAGATCTTTCCAACAAACGGGAGTGGATGTAAAAAATATCGCCGGGAAAAGCTTCACGTCCGGGGGGTCTTCTCAAAAGTAGTGAGAGTTCGCGATAGGCCCGTGCATGGTGCGTAAGGTCATCATAAACAATGAGTACGTCACGACCTTGTTCCATAAAATATTCTGCAATACTTGTGGCTGCATACGGGGCGATGTATTTTAATCCCGGCGCATTATTGCCTTCGGTGGCCACCACAACTGTATATTGCATGGCTCCTTTTGCTTCCAGAATAGCAATTACTTTTGCAACTGACGATGCCCGTTGCCCGATGGCGCAATAAACACATACTACATTCTTATCGTGTTGATTTAGAATGGCATCCACGGCAATGGCTGTTTTACCTGTCTGGCGGTCGCCTAAAATTAACTCCCGTTGTCCACGACCGACAGGTATCAGTGCATCAATCACCTTCCAGCCTGTTTGTAAAGGGACTGAAACGGTTTGTCTATCCATAATGGCACGAGCAGGACGTTCAATGGGCAAACGCTTTGTATAAGAAACAGCACTTTTGCCATCCATGGGTTCGCCTAATGGGTTGATAACCCTTCCAATTAATGCCTTATCCACGGGAATATCCATGACACGTCCCGTCCTTTCTACTTCATCACCGGCGTTCAACAAAGAATCTTCACCCAAGAGGATGGCGCCTATTTCATCTTCGTCGATGTTATAAGCAATACCAAATAATCCGTTCGGAAATTTCAACAATTCTTCAAAACCAACACCGGGAAGCCCTGACACTTTCACAATTCCGGCCGATACGCTGACAACAGCGCCCACTTCGCGTGGAGCAAAAGGGAGAATATGATTTTCCCTCTCTTTGTCTATCAGTTCAAAGGTGCTATTTATCGTTTTTGTGAATAGGTTTATTGACATGAGATTTGAGGCTAAGAGTTGTTTGTTTCGTCTTTCGTAGTCTGGACGTTTACTATTTCTGAGATATTTTTCTGAAGTGAATGCAGATACTCTGAGATGCTCCATGCCACTTTGTATCCGTTTGATGTAAGTTCAATGCCACTGATGATTTCGGGCGCGGTTTTAAATTTAAAATGAGTGTCTTTGCCGAGTATTTCAGTGACCGCTTTTTGAATGTCAGATTGTTGTTTTTTGGGTAAATCAAATGCACTTGTTATAAGTATTGGACTGGATTCCGATGAAAAAGCAGTGATAAATTGTTGCTTTTCGTCCTTCTTCAGTTCATTTATCCGTTTTATAAAGATGGTTGTCGATTGTTCTTCCAGACTTTCGGAAGCCAGATCGACAAGCGTTTTTCGGGCTATGGCAAATACCTCCTCTTGTGTCTTTTGAGCAATGTCACTGTTTAGGTTCTCTTGCATCTCACTCAAAGACTTTTGCAGTTTGACCCGCAATTCAGCGGCTTCATTTCTTGCATTTTCCAGCAGTTTATCCCGTTCCACATTCGTTTCCTCCACCGCTTTGTCCATAAGTTTTTTCTTTTCGGTATCAAACTGCTCATTTTTCTTCTTAAACTCCTCTTGCTCCTTTTTTGCTTTGGATTCTCTATTGTCAGCATCCTTCAGTTGGGACTCAATTTTTTTTTCTCGTTCGGCTATAGCATTTAATATGGGTTTATAGAGAAACCGCTTAAGCAACCACACTAAAATGAGGAAGTTAAGAATCTGAGCTATTACTGTGAACCAATTGATTTGCATGTCGTTATTGAATTATTTTGCAATGATATGAGTCCAGAACGGATTGGCGAAAATAAGAATCATTGAAACGACAAAACAATAGATTGCAGTGGACTCAATCATTGCCAGTCCCACAAACAAAGTTCTGGTAATTGTAGGCGCTGCATCCGGTTGCTGTGCAATTGCGCCTAAAGCCGTTGATACAGATTTCCCTTCGCCTAATGCCGGGAACATACATCCGATACTTGTTGAAAATCCTGCAGTAACAATGGATGCTACTGCAATAATTGATACATTGTCCATTTTTAATCCTCCATTAATTTTTTGTTGTTTTTAATTTTTTCTTTGTGTTAGAGGCATCTTGTACCGCTGCTGCAATATAAACAGTGGCCAATATGCTGAAAATATAGGCTTGCACCATTCCTGTAAGTAAGCCAAGAGCTTTCATTACAATTGGGAAGAGGAAGGGTGTTATACTTAATAGAATTGCAACAATCATTCCTCCACTCATAATATTGCCGAATAAACGTACCGCTAAAGCAAGTGTCCGTGTAATCTCACTTATAAGATTAAACGGTAACATAATGGGTGTTGGTTTAAGGTACGATTTCAAGTAACCCAACACTCCGCTTCTTTCTATACCGAAAAAAGGCACTGCTAAAAAGACAGATATTGCCAACGCAGCGGTGGTGGAAAGTGAACCTGTTGGTGGTTCGTACCAAGGTAAAATAATCAGAATATTGGCTGTAACGATAAATATAAACAAGGTGCCAATAAAGCCAATATACTTGGATGGATTCTTCAATCCAATTTCTTCAATTTGATTATTAATGCCTGTAACCACTATTTCGAGAATGCATTGCCAACGCGAAATACGATTACCCGTTTTGAGTTTACGTGTAATCACTATCGACCCAATGACCAACACCAGCATGATTGCCCAGGTAGTAACAATGGTTAGGTTGAGTGTAAAAAAACCTTGTTGCCAGAAAATTGTTTCGTCAGGACTAAGCTTCATGATTCAGTTCTTTTTTTTGTTGATTTATTTCAAAGGATTTGGTAAAATCCAGAACAATAAAGCGGGCAATACCAAAGCCAAGTAAAGCGACAAGAAGGTGTTGCCAATTGCCCAAAGAGATAATATAAAACCCGCCCATGGTAATGCCTACGCGCAATATGAAACTGCCAACAAACCAAAGTGCAGGAGTCTTTGCCTGAACTGCCTTTCTGACTGTAAACCAAAGTCCGCCAAAGAAAAATATACCGATGGCTAAACCTGCTAGTATAGCGACTATTAAATCTAAAAAATCAATCATCATTTTCGTCTTTATTTTCGTTCATTTCTTTATGCTCTTTTAAAATCCAATGCCATGCAATCAAACAGCCAACCAGTAAACCTATTATTAAAAAGCTAAGTGTCCACGACAGTGATTGGGGATAATTTTTGTCGAGCCAAACACCCAATGCCACTCCAAGTAACGTGGGAACGGCAATCGTCCAACCCACTATTCCCATCATTCCCAATCCAAACCAGACACTCTTTTTATCGTTGTGTTGGGCTTTCAGTTTACGTTGTACTTTTAGGTCTATTTCCTCGTCAAACGTTTTCCTGTCCTTTTTATCGGGTATTTTCATTTTTACTCGTTGTTTATTTTTTGTATGCTATAGATGAATTCGCTTTCCATTTTAGCCATGACCGAACGTACCTTTTTTTCGTTGTCATCCAATACGAGATATTCTTTCTCAACGGATGCGCGCAATTTGCCTAGATCAGTGCCACCAATGGCATTTCGTACCGACACCAAGACCTGCGTTTCTGTTTTTACCAGTACCCCTTTATCAACCGCTAAATAATGAGTTTCACCTTTAGCCGTTTGATAGGTAAAAATGCCCGGCACCAATGCTGCTACACAATCCAGCCTTTGGGGTAATATGCCAAAGAATCCTTCGTCTGTCTCGGCAACAATCCGACTGACATTTTTAATGTCTGCGAAGATGCGGTATGGAAGAAGAATTTTTAAGTCCATATTTTTTATTTATTTCAAGTTAGTTCTTCTTCGCCTCATCTATTTTTCCAATCATGTAAAAAGCACTCTCCGGAAAATCGATAAACTCATCGGCAAGAATCCGTTCACAACCATCCAGGGCATCCTCTAAAGGAACTTCTTTTCCTTTCATTGCACTGAATTGTTCGGTCGTAAAGAAAGGCTGTGTGAGAAATCGTTCCAGGCGTCTGGCACGGTTTACCACATTACGATCGGCAACAGATAGTTGTTCCAAACCGAGCATGGCAATAATATCTTTCAGTTCTTCGTACTGTGCCAGTGTTTGCCTGATCTGCTGTGCCAGTTCATAATGCCTGTCACCAATAATCTGGGGTGTAGCCATTTTCGAATTGGATTTCAGCAAATCGATGGCCGGATAAAGACCCTCACTTGCTTTTTTTCTCGAAAGAACGATAGATCCCGAAAGATGTGAGAACACGTGAACAGCAGCAGGATCGGTTAAGTCATCGGCAGGTATATAAACGGCTTGAATAGAAGTAATAGCTCCTGCATCTGTATTCGCAATGCGTTCCTCCAATTTGGACAATTCTGTTTCCAGGGTGGGTTGATACCCCAATCGCGATGGCATTTGTCCCATTAAACCGGATACTTCCATACCTGCTTGAATAAACCGGAAGATATTATCAATGAGTAATAACACATCACGGTGTTCGTCATCACGAAAATATTCTGCCATGGTTAATGCGGCATGACCCACACGAAAGCGCGCACCGGGCGGTTCGTCCATTTGACCAAACAGCATCACCATATTGTCCAGCACACCGGCTTCTTTCATATCGTGATAAAGCTCATGACCTTCGCGACACCGTTCTCCGATGCCACAAAACATGCTTACTCCTTTGTTATGCCCAACCATATTGTGAATCATTTCGGTCAGTAAAACGGTTTTGCCAACACCAGCTCCTCCAAAAAGTCCTGCCTTTCCTCCACGTTCTAAAGGAATCAAGACATCAATGGCTTTGATTCCTGTTATAAAAATTTCAGATTGTGTGGATCGTTTTGCTAAAGGTGGGGGTGTTTGATGTATGTTACGGCGCTCGAGATTGGACGGTAATTCTTTCTTGTGGTCAATGGTACTACCAAAAACATCGAACATTCGACCCATGATTTCTTTTCCAACAGGCACTGTAAGTTCCTTGCCATCTGTTACGACCTCCATTCCACGCGCCAGACCCTGAGTGGGTGTCAGTGCGATGCCTCTCACCTGATGTGCATCCAACTGATTCAAGACTTCGATGGCGGCTTTCTGATTATCTCCGGTGTGAAGCAGTGTGTAAATGGAGGGTAAATTATCTTCGAACCACACATCTACAACACTTCCCCTAACAGATATAATTTTTCCACTATTTGAAAATGCTTTTTTATTATCAGGAATTGTCCTCATTTTTTCTGTATTCACTTGTGCTTCATTGTTGTTGCCTGCTTGCAAATATACTCTGGCAAGCAGGTATACGTGTTACACTTTTCTTTTAGAAAGTTACATGATTCACGCTTTCATATCCGGCGAATCGGCCACTCCTTCCTGTGGTAAATTATCAGGCAGATCCAGTCGCGCCACACCAATTCGGGCATCCGCCATCCCATAATATACATCGAAGCGATTGGGCATGCCAAGATCATCGCGTCGGTCAATGCCGGTAGGAAAAACAACGTTGGGCACTATTCCGTGCCGTTCTTCAGGTAGGATAGGATCTAAAACCGGATGTGTCGAACGATAGAAAATGAAGCGTGGATGTATTTCAGAGAGAATCATTACTCCGGCTGAGTAACACAGTTCTTTTGCTTCATTTTCTGCAGCTTCAACTTCACTTACACCATGGTAAATGATTAACCAACCATGCTTTGTTAGAATGGGCGGTGTGCCACCTCCAATTTTAAGCCGTTCCCAGAGAGAGACAGGTGTAGCAAGCCGGTGATGTGAATTAAATAAACCGAGTTCATGAAAATCCTTACCTTCTTCGGGCATTGGACAATAGGAAATCCAGATACTTTCATGATAAATATCTATTTTTCGGTTATCTGCTTTTCTGGCTGCTTCTTCGGGACGGGTGTCCGGAAAGAGCGGTCGGTGAATAATGGCCATTTGCATTTTTCCAGAGTGACTGGTGATCGCAATAGGGAAGAGGCAGGCATCTTTGTCGTCAACGTGAGCAAAATCGATCCCGATAAATGATCCAAAAGTAGCAAGCCCAAGTCGTTTCCAATGAAATAAATCTTCTGAAACGGCAAAAGCAATTCTTGGTCCGTTGGAAGAAAACGCGGTATAAGTCATCAAATAACGTTTGAGTGGTTCCACGTAAGTTATTCGAGGATCCTCGCAACCGCCACTACCATCCTCCCGAAGTTCATATTCAGCTTCAGGTTCCAATGCTATTCCAAGCCTTTCTACTCCGTAAGGATCGCCTGCGTCATTAAATAAAACCCGGGCAATGCCTATTCGGGAATAATTTCCTTTTGCAACGATACGGGGGAAAAGGTATAGTTTACCATCTGGGCCGCGTACAGCTGCCGGATTAAGAGTACCTTCCACTTCCATTGGATTTCCGGATTCCGGTTCCATAATCATTCCCAATCGTTGTAATTTTAATCCACTCATATTTTAGCTTTTCCTGTCTGTTTTGTTTTTTTACATAGAACTCATACAAGCAACTATCGCTTCGATCACCCGTTTCGTTTCTTCCGGATTATTTATCCTGATTGACGCTACTCCGGCTGCTTTGGGCGGATAGTCGTTTCCTCCGGGAAATATTGCATCCCCGATAAAAAGCATCTCATCCATTTCAATCTTAAGTGTATCACGAAGTTTCATGATTCCGTACGCTTTATCAATGCCGAGTTTGGTAACATCGACCGATGTCGTTCCTCCAAGCTGAACTGAAAACTCCGGAATTAATGTTCCAAGGATTTCCCGTATTCTGCTCCGTTTTGCGAAATCAGGATCCCATTTCGCTTTTTCTTTGTTGGGAGCTTGTTGACCCAATGCAGAATAGGTTATTTGGCTGCCACGATCTTCAATAGTTTCACCCCAAACTTTCTCAATGTTGAAATGAACTGTATCAAGCGCATTTTTTATCGCGTCAATGATTTTCTTTTTTTCATCTTTATTGAAATCTTCGGAATATAATTTTTTCCAAGCTCCGTCATACTGATAGAATTGTGTGCCGCAGGTAGGAAGGAGTGACAACTTTTTCAAAACTTTGTCCTGTGGAAGATTGGAGAGAACTTGTTTTTCGAACTGAGACCATCCGCCTCCTGAAATAATAGCTACTTTGACAATACCGAGCAAATCATACAGCAGTGAAGCCATTTCAGTATCAACTAACGATTTGCTTTCAGCAAGTGTGCCATCTAAATCAAAGACAATTAGCTTTTTCATACAGAGATATTATTATTTTCGTTTTCTAAAACGGCTATTTTTGCAAGACGACGATTGAATCTTTCATCCGCTTTGTAACGAGCATGCAGGAAAGTCAATGCCAATTCCAACGCTAACTTATATCCGGTAATTTGACCGCCCAGACACATCACATTCATATTGTCATCTTCTACTCCTTGATGAGCCGAAAAGGAATCAGTGATTGATGACGCACGCACACCAGATACTTTATTGGCTGCAATACAAGCCCCTACACCACTTCCGCAAATGGCCAAGCCGCGGGCAATATCACCTTTCGCCACGGCATTGGCCAATGGAATTATATAATCAGGATAGTCATCACCATCGACCAACTTCCAGGCACCGAAATCCTTTACCCTATAACCGGCAGAAGAAAGTGCTGCCAACAAGTGTTCTTTTAATTCGAAACCGCCATGATCAGCAGCTACACCAATGCGCATCATTTCTGCTGTTTGTTGAGCACTTACTTTTTCTGTATTTTTTTCTGATTCCATTTCCAGTTGCGTATTTCCGGCAAATCCTCGCCATTCTTATTAATATAGGCTCTGTGTTCAATAAGTTTTTCC
>Ga0209430_1001425_pt1 | contig 17770 bp, 15 predicted proteins | sample BarGraIncub1133A_FD_184504 | JGI IMG/M metagenome (GOLD analysis project Ga0209430, IMG submission 184504) | Arctic peat soil microbial communities from Barrow, Alaska - Barrow Graham LP Incubations 11-33A (SPAdes) (version 2) | ecosystem: Environmental > Terrestrial > Soil > Wetlands > Peat... | reverse complement strand
ATGATTATACCGCCTGTATGGCTGTCAGTGAAAGCAGGGCAGGCCGGCAGCAGGCTTAAGCCGGTTTTGTCATCACAGGAAGAAAAAGAGATGAAAGCATTCTCGACACTCTCTTTTGGGCGGGCTATTGACCGCGGGGATGATTCGTTTTGGAAACTGGGGTTATTCTACTATAATAAAGACGACCCGAGTCTTTTTGTTGAGGATCGGTTCGGCAGCAATGGGGGGATCAATCTGGCAAAAGCATCCGGAAAAATTATTGTTGCTGTTCTTGCTGTTTTTGTACTTGCAGCGTATGGATTTTCAACAGTACTATTTATAACCATGATGTAATTTTATCGTTTCCCAATTGCAAACTCTTTTATACATACATTGACACAGAAACTGATAAAATGACTATAATATTCATGTACACATCGGAAACACACCAAATTCAAGCATTCCAGAGAATTAAAAAAGAGGTAGAAAAATGATTGATGGTATACAAGTTTCAGATCTGCTTGACACTTCAAAGACGATTGCCAGGCAAATTTTCGAAAACAGGACGTATGTATGGGAGGTTCTCCCGGATATCGAGACATTCATTCTTAAGCTCGGTCCTACTTTGAATCCTGAAGAGTACGATAAAGTAGGAGAAGATGTATGGATTTCTAAAACGGCGCATGTTTTCCCCTCAGCATATATTGGGGGACCCTGCATAATTGATCATGAGGCAGAAATTCGACACTGTGCTTTTATCAGGGGCAGCGCCATCATCGGTAAGAAAGCTGTTGTCGGCAATTCGACCGAAATAAAAAACGTTATTCTTTTTGACGGTGTTCAGGTACCGCACTATAACTATGTTGGAGATTCCGTACTTGGATATAAGGCTCATATGGGAGCGGGTGCGATCACATCAAATGTTAAATCCGACCGCACACTCACAGCTGTCCGCGTTGGGGACGAACTGCTCGGCACGGGCATGAAGAAGTTCGGCGCCATTATTGGTGATCATACGGAAATCGGCTGCAACTGCGTCTTGAATCCGGCGACGATTATTGGCAGAAATTCCATGATATACCCGCTGTCTATGGTTCGCGGTTTTGTACCGGCTTCGAGCATCTATAAAAAGCAGGGTGAAGTAATCGGCAGAAGAACAGACTGAGTATTTAAACTATGGTGATATCAATTGATCATATACTCACAGACAAAAAACATCCGGGGATTTGAACCCCCGGATGTTAAATATATCTCTAATAAAAATTGATTGCATATTAATATAATCAGATAACGGGTGTACGGATCTTGTTATATGCTTCATGAGCAATCCGGCGTACTTCCGGATCCGGATCTGCATAAGCCAATTTCTTGACATATTCTTCACAATGCTTTGCACCGATCTTACCAACAGATTCAGCAGCAGCTGCTTTAACAGCAGAAACCGAATCTCTAAGTAACGGAATAAGCTGCGTACCGGATTCATATGAAGGAATCTGCCCCAAAGACCTGGCAACAGCTTCTCTGACTTCGTCATCCGGATCATCAACCATTTTAGCAAGTGCGCCAAGATTATGTTTCTTGCCAAGCTTGTCAATCTTCTCAATTACTCGTTCAATTCTTGCCATTATGTTTTCCCCCTCAGGAAGTATCACATCTATTGCTTAAATTATGCGCTGTTACTGACATAAAAGCTAGTTGCTTGATTTCGATATATTGTAAAATTAATGTGTCTTTATTGTAACCAACAAACTTATAGTTGATAAGTTGCATAAAATACTATTTTTATTGATGAAAAACACGTAACGTTACGCGCTGCAAGTGATTTTCACGGCATATTTATGCTATAATTTGACTTGAATTGGGACTGGTTATGATCATAACAATTTGAATAAATATGTCGACAATTATGAACAGAGATGAAAGTTGGGAAGTCTGGTATGTATAAGAAATATGTCGTTTTTCTTCTGGCAATAATATTCGCGCTGCCTCTAATGTCATCATGTTCCAAAGTGCCGGATTTACAGACCGAAATGACACAGAAAGATGCTTCTGCACAAACGTCAGCAGTTCCCGCTACGACGAAGGACATAACGGAAGCTACCCAATCCCCTGATACTTCGACAACACCGGAAGAGACGCCGGATCCTACAAGTACAGCTGTTGTTACGTCAAGGTCTGTTGATGAATACGGACACCTTCAGGTAATAGGAACAAATCTCTGCAGTCAAAACGGAAAGCCTGTTCAGCTCAAGGGTATGAGTCTACATGGCCTTCAGGCTGTCGGAGATTTTATTTCGCAGGCAAGTTTTCAGACTCTTGCAGAGGATTGGGGTTGTGCCGTCATACGCTTGCCTCTCTACACGGAATCGGATTGTTACATTAAGTATCCTGATAAATATTACAAATTGCTTTGCAAAGGCATCGATCAGTGTATTAAGCAGGGCGTGTATGTAATTGTTGACTGGCATATTCTCGGGGATGGAAATCCAATGACTTATCTTACGGAATCCCTCGATCTTTTCTCGAAAATTTCCGGAAAATATGGGAATTCTCCCAATGTAATTTATGAAATCTGCAATGAGCCTAACAGCGGTAAAATGGGCGATGAGACAAAAATAGTAACATGGGCCAAGGATGTCAAGCCTTACGCGGAACAGGTCGCAGCAGCAATCCGTGCAAATGACCCGGATAACATTATAATTATTGGAAGCCCAAACTGGAGTCAGGATGTCGATATTGCTGCAGCGGACCCGGTTGAGGGAACTAATTTAATGTATACGCTTCACTTTTATGCCGGATCACATCATCAGGAACTGCGCGATAAGATGGATGCAGCCATGAAGCTCGGAGCCGCAATATTTGTAACAGAATGGGGCGATACAAATAGTACAGGAAATGGACTCTTGTTTTTGGATGAATCCGATGTATGGCTGGATTATTTGGACAAAAACATGATAAGCTGGTGTAACTGGTCGATTGGAAGCTCGATCGCCGAGAAATCCAATGCCCTTAAAATGAGTTCCGCTATTTTGACGCCAGAAGAGAAGTCGGCTGCCCACTGGCCGGATAGTTTTCTGACGGCATCAGGTCTATATGTAAGAGGCAAACTTCTTGGAATACCCAATTCTGAAAGCTGAGGATTCTTGATACATGCATAGACGACTTCGTTTTTTATTGCTGATAATTATTTTATCGATGGTGACCGGTTGTTCACTTTCTGCTTCCGGTATAAAGACGCAGAATCTTCCGGAACGCCCGGATGCTCAAATATTCAACACCGGGTCTGCCGTTTCTTCGGAAACAACGCCTGCGCCGACTGCAGTTCCGACATCGATACCGACTCCAATACCGACGCCGACGCCGACTCCTACTCCGATGCCCACTGTGACCCCGACCCCTTCCGCAAAGGAAGTTGTCGTTAGTTTTACGGGTGACTGCACACTTGGTCAAAATAAAGGACTTGCAGGAAACAGCAACAGTTTTGCAAGTGTAGTCGGCACGGATTATGCCTATCCATTTAAAAACGCTGTCGATATTTTGAATAAAGATGATCTTACCCTTGTCAATTTCGAGGGTACGTTAACCGATTCAACATCACCCAGGGATAAAGAATTTGTTTTTAAAGGTCCTGCCGAATATGTTGACATTTTGAAGCTTGGCAGTGTGGAAGCTGTTAACCTTGCGAATAATCATTCCTATGATTACTGGGATAAGGGCCTGAAAGACACGGAAAACACACTCGATGCAGCTGGTATAAAATGGAGCCTCGATGATTCTTATGCGATCTACCAGTCAGGCGGAGTTAAAATCGGTATGGCTGGCTTCGTTTTCCCGGGAGATCTGACTCCGATTTATGCAGCCATTGACTATCTTCGCAGTCAGGGCTGCGAAATTGTAATTATTTCCGTACATGCCGGTGTTGAAAGAATGTATACGCCGGAAGCGGTTCAGGTTGATATGGCCCATGCAATTATTGATTATGGGGCCGACATTTATATCGGGCACCATCCGCACAGACTTCAGCCTATAGAGCTCTATAACGGGAAATATATCCTCTATAGTCTTTCCAACTTTACTTTTGGAGGACAGCCGTATCTCACTGATCCGGATTCCGCGATCGTACAGTGTACTTTTTCCGTTTCCATTGAGACGGATAAGGTGGTTGGATATAAACTGCATGTAATTCCCTTTTCCATGACTACGAATTTTCCTGAGAATGATTATTGTCCTATTCCTTACGATAAGGGATCTGACGGATATCAAAGTGTTATGGATAAGCTGAAATGGTCCGACGATCTTGAATCATGACCTTTGGTTTCGTGTAAAGATTGACGAATATGGTAGACCTTGTTACTATTCTTTTAGCAATAAGAGGGTGCAGGCATAAAGTCTGCTGTCTGAAAGGTGGTTCGGGATATGACACAAGCCAAAGTACTGGTAATTATGGGAAGCGACTCGGATTTTCCTGTTATGGAGAGTTGTTTCAAACTTTTGAATAAATTTGGCATTCCTTATGATGCGAAGATCTGTTCGGCTCACCGGTCGCCTTTTCAGGCGGCGAAGCTTGCATCTTCTGCCAAAGAGCAGGGATTCGGAGTAATTATTGCAGCCGCTGGTCTGGCTGCACATCTTCCTGGAGTTCTGGCAGCCTATACGATACTGCCTGTTATCGGAGTACCCTGCAAATGCGGTGCGTTACAGGGCGTTGATGCTTTGTATGCAATTGTTCAGATGCCTACGGGAATTCCCGTTGCAACGGTTGCCATAGATGGAGCTGCCAATGCCGCCATTTTGGCGGTACAGATTCTAGCCCTCGGCAGCGAACTGCTTTCTCAGAAGCTCACTGCATATAAAGAAGAACTGGAAGCATCGGTCGAGCAGAGAAATGATCGTCTGGCCGAAAAGCTTGCGTCAATCGGGGAGTGATTTACATACATGAGTAAACGTGATTGGGATGAGGAGTGCGGCGTCTTTGGTGTGCTGGATACGGATGGTGTATTGGAGGATGCGGCCAGAATGGCCTATTTCGGACTATTCGCACTTCAGCACAGAGGGCAGGAATCTGCCGGTATTGCTGTAAATCAGAACGGGAAAATATTATGTCATAAGGAACAGGGTCTGGTCGTTGAAGTGTTCAGTGAAATGACCCTGCAGACAATGAAGGGTCATGCTGCTGTTGCACATGTCCGTTATCCGTCTTCGGATGAATCAGGGTATGATTCCATTCAGCCAATGCAGATCAAGTCGAGGTCAGGACATCTTGCCATTTCACACAACGGAGCGATTACAAATGCCGGTGAACTCAGAAATCAATTAAAGCAGTCCGGTGCCATTTTCCAGACTTCTGCGGATTTCGAAGTTCTGCTTTCCCTTTTGGCCAGAAATCGAATAACTACGGAGTGTATTGAAGATGCGATTCTTTTGATGATGGCCGAAATCAGGGGCGCCTATTCGATGGTTATTATGACAAATAATAAACTGGTCGGAGTACGGGATCCCCTGGGGATCCGACCCCTTGTTCTCGGACAAAAAGGCAGCTGTTATGTGCTGGCCTCCGAGAGCTGCGCCCTTGATGCCGTAGGTGCCAAAATGATTCGGGACATTCTGCCTGGCGAGGTCATTACGATTTCCAAAGAAGGTATTTCCTCCCATTACTTTGTGCCGAAGGAAACAGCACAGAAAAAGGGTCGGATATGTATTTTTGAATTTGTATATTTTGCCCGTCCCGACAGTATCATTGATGGGTCCAGTGTCTATGAATCCCGGCTGAATACAGGCCGGATTCTTGCCAAAGAATCCCCCTGTGACTGTGATCTTGTTGTCGGAGCGCCGGATTCCGGACTTGCTGCTGCGATGGGATATGCGCTTGAAAGCGGTCTTCCATACGGGTCGGCACTTCTGAAAAACCGATATGTCGGCAGAACGTTTGTCCAGCCGTCACAGCTTGCGCGTGAAATGACTGTACAGCTTAAGTTTTCTGTAATGAAAAGAGCGGTTGAAGGGAAGCGTATACTTATGGTTGACGATTCAATTGTCCGTGGAACAACCACCAGACACAATATTGCCATGCTCCGGGAGGCCGGCGCTACAGAGGTCCACATGCGTGTGGCTTCGCCGCCGTTATGCTATCCCTGTTTTTACGGAGTTAATACACCTGATCAGAAAGAGCTTTCAGCAGGGCTCTCGTCGGTCGAGCAGGTCAGGGCGCATATAGGTGCGGATTCATTGTCTTATGTGAGTCTTGAAGGACTCAAATCGTCAACTACTGGAATTCACTGTGGGCACTGTTCGTCATGCTTTGACGGAGAGTTTCCTGCAGGAGTTCCTGAAAAAAGCAAAGATCAGATTCACCGTATTCACTGGTAAGGAGACAAAAACAGTAGATGAATATTGCCGTACTGGTATCGGGTGGCGGGACAAATCTTCAGGCGATTATCGATCAGATCGAGAATCAGATCCTGCATGGCGTTACTATAGTCATTATTATTTCCTCTTCGCACACAGCGTATGCCCTTGAGCGCGCAAAAACGTATGGAATTCCTTCATGTGTCGTTTCCAAAAAAGATTTTTCCGACTTGGACACCTATGACGAGGCCATGATTAAGGCCCTTTCCGGTCAGAAAACCGACTTGGTAGTCCTGGCAGGCTTCCTGTCGCTGCTCGGACCAAAAGTTGTCAAATTGTTTTCGAACAGAATCATAAATATACATCCGGCATTAATTCCTTCCTTTTGCGGTCACGGCATGTATGGAATTAAGCCGCATGAAGCTGCTTTGACTCGCGGAGTCAAGGTATCCGGAGCAACAGTGCATTTCGTGAATGAAAATTATGATGAGGGACCGATACTTTTGCAGAAATGCATTGAAGTTTTTTCGGACGATACTCCGCAGAGCCTTCAGCTGCGAATCATGAAAGAATGCGAGCAGGTCATTCTGCCCGCCGCCATTCAGCTGATTGCCGATCAACAGGTATACATAGAAGACAACAGAGCATATATATCAAGCAGCCTAAAAGGGGCAGGAGAGGGAATATCATGATTAAGAGAGCGATCATCAGCGTTTCGGACAAGACAGGTATTGCAGAATTTTCCAGAAAACTTGTGGAAATGGGTGTAGAAATTCTTTCAACCGGCGGGACAGCAAAAATGTTGTCATCAGAAGGGATTCCGTGCAAAGAAGTAGCTGAAATCACAGAGTTTCCGGAATGTCTCGATGGCCGTGTGAAGACCCTTCATCCAAGAATTCACGGCGGTATTCTGGCTATACGCTCGAATCCGGAACATATGAAGAGAATTGAAGAACTTGGGATTGAGACGATTGACCTGATTGTTGTTAACCTTTATCCGTTTAAAACGACGATCCAGAAGCCGAAAGTAGAATTTGAAGAGTGCGTTGAGAACATTGATATCGGCGGGCCTTCCATGCTGCGTGCCGCTGCCAAAAATCATCAGGATGTTACCGTTGTTACGGATCCGTCCGACTATGATCTTGTCCTGCGGCAGATGTCGGCTACGGGCGACACGAATTACCAGACAAGATTTTACCTGGCCAAAAAAGTCTTTGAGCACACGGCTGCATATGATGCGCTAATCGCCCAGTATTTTCTTTCGCGGACACCTGATAAAACTCTTCCTGACATGTACACACTGACATTTGACAAGGTCAGCGACCTTCGTTATGGTGAGAATCCTCATCAGAAAGCCGTGTTCTACAAAAATGCCATTCCTGTGGCAGGAAGCCTTTCCGAAGCAACTCAGAAAAACGGTAAGGAACTGTCCTTCAACAATATTGCAGATGCTGATGCTACGATCTGCTGCCTCAAAGAATTTTCAGAACCAACTATCGTAGCGGTCAAACATGCAAATCCCTGTGGAGTCGGGTCTGCCGATACCATTTTGGAAGCATGGAGAAAAGCTTATGAAGCAGATTCGGTATCGATATTTGGCGGCATAGTGGCATCAAACCGGGAAATCGACGAGCAGACGGCAGAGGAGATGAGCAAAGTATTCCTAGAGGTTGTTATTGCTCCATCGTATTCACCGGAGGCACTTGCAATATTCTGCCTGAAGAAGAACCTTCGTGTTTTGGAACTTCCGGCCGTTTCTGACCGTATTCCAGAAGGCGAACTCAACTATAAGCGCGTACTCGGCGGACTTCTGGTTCAGGATAATGACCGCAATGTCTATGAAAAAAAGGATCTTCATACTGTGACAAAAGTAGAACCGGACCCGGCTCTTGCAGCAGATATGGAATTTGCTATGAAGGTTGTAAAATACGTGAAATCCAACGCAATCGTTGTTGTCAAAAACAAACAGACCGTGGGTATCGGCCCCGGACAGACAAACCGTATCGGATCGGCACAGATAGCATTCTCTTTTGCGGGGGATAAATCAAAGGGTGCAGTTCTTGGATCAGATGCATTTTTCCCATTCAGCGATTGTGTTGATGCCGCACATGAAGCCGGAATAGCGGCTATCATCCAGCCCGGCGGCTCCGTACGTGATCAGGAATCAATTGATGCATGTGACAAATACGGTATCGCAATGGTATTCACCGGGACGCGTCATTTCCGCCACTAATTTCTCTTTTAGGAGGAGCATCAATGAAAGTACTTGTCGTTGGCGGAGGTGGCAGAGAACATGCCATCTGCTGGAAACTCAGGCAGAGTCCACGGGTGACAAAACTTTTCTGCGCACCGGGGAACGGCGGGATTGCGCAGATTGCCGTGTGCGTTCCGATCCCGGCAGCAGCCATCGATCAGATGGTTGATTTTGCCGTAAAAGAAAAATTTGATATGGTGTTTGTGGCACCTGACGATCCTCTGGCCCTTGGTCTGGTGGACCGTCTTCAGGAAGCCGGTATCCGGGCATACGGACCAAAGGCAAACGCCGCCGTTATTGAGGCTTCGAAGGCTTTTTCCAAAGGTCTCATGAAGAAGTATGGTATTCCGACAGCTGCCTATGAAATATTTACCGATGTTAACAGCGCACTGGCATATCTGGAGACTAAGGAGATGCCCATTGTTATTAAGGCTGACGGACTGGCTCTCGGGAAGGGCGTAATTATTGCACTGACACTGGCCGAAGCAAAGGAAGCTGTTGTTTCGATGATGGAGGACAATGCATTCGGATCAGCCGGGCAAACGGTCGTAATTGAAGAATGTATGACCGGACCCGAGCTTACCGTCCTTGCCTTTTCCGATGGCAATACCGTTGTTCCGATGATTACCTCACGGGATCATAAACGGGCATTTGATAAGGATCTGGGCAAAAATACCGGCGGCATGGGAGCAATCACCCCGGGTGCGGATCTGACAGACGCACAAGAAAAGTACATGCTGGATACGATTTTTGTTCCGACGATACAGGCGCTGAAAAATGAAGGCCGGCCTTTTGTGGGTGTTATCTACTTTGGTCTGATGCTTACATCTCAGGGCCCTAAAGTTATTGAATACAATGCCAGGTTCGGGGATCCGGAAGCGCAGGCAATTCTTCCGCGTCTTGAGAATGATCTTATGGATATTATTGACGCTTGCCTTGATCAGACACTTGATCAGGTAACCCTGTCCTGGAAACCCGGTGCATCCTGCTGTGTTGTTATGGCATCAGGAGGCTATCCGGAAAAATACAGGACGGGTTTTGAGATTACCGGCATTGAGGACACGGGAAAAATAATTTTTCATGCCGGAACGCAACAAATAAATGGTAAGCTTGTTACATCAGGCGGCCGGGTGCTTTGCGTTTATGCGGATGCGCCTACTCTTGATGAAGCAATTAGCAGTGCCTATGAAGGGGTGCATAAGATTTTTTTTGAAGGAATGCATTTCCGCACAGACATCGGACAGACGATTCCCGGGGGCATAAATTGAGATACGGCATTTTCGGGGGAACTTTTGATCCCTTTCACCCAGGTCACATGTCTATGATTACCGGAGCGCTTGACAGCGGACTGGTTGACCGTGTATGGGTCATTCCTTCCGGTTATCCGCCTAAAAAGGATGCCCGTCAGCTGACTTTGGCACCATACCGGTATTACATGACACAGGCAGCACTTAAAAATGTGCCGAACTGTCAGGTGCTTCCCATTGAAATGATCCGGACGCAGGTTTCCTATACGGTGGAGACACTCCGCATCCTTCGGGAAGAGTCCCTTGCCGGTCCGGATGATGAACTTTTTGTAATCTACGGTACGGACATCCTCTTTGAAATAGAAGAATGGTACCATCCGGAAATTCTTGTGAAAGAAGCAAACCTCCTAATAGCGAGGAGACCGGGGATTCTTCAGGAAAAAACCCTTCAGAAAGTTCATGAACTGGAAGATACATTCAATATCCAAATATCCTTTTTCCCGATCGAAGGAGTCGTCGTTTCTTCACGGGAAATCCGTCGTACAAGAGATTTTTTAAGCCTTGGAGCGCCGGTAAAGCAGTTCATTAAGAAGCATGCACTTTACCCTTTGGATAACCCGCTTTCGTATTTAAATGAAAAAACGCATCGTGAGATCTACGAATATGGTACAATACTCTTTCTGGAGCTTTCACGTTCCAGACTTCTGCATAGCCTGAACGTCTGCATTCTGAGCGTCAGATATGCTGTGATTCATGGAGTTGATCCTGATACGGCTGCGATTGCAGGTCTTCTCCATGACTGTGCCAAAGAACTTTCCATATCCCGCCAGATTCTTCTGGCCAAACTGGCGGATGCGAGGGAATTGCCTGAAAATGCACTTCTTCATGCTCCCGCCGGAGTAAAATATGCAGACGAACGATATGGAATCAAAGATGAATCAATCCTGTCGGCAATTGGCTGTCACACAACCGGACGCGAAGAAATGACGGCTCTTGATAAAATTATCTATCTTGCGGATAAGCTTGAACCTGCCAGGGAATATGACGATCTGGCAGTACTGAGAGCACTCGCACTAGTGGATCTTGATGCAGCAGCGATTGCATGCCTGCAAGCCGTTAAGGACAGTTTCATTCGAAAAGAGACGGCTTTTCACCCGGATTCATCCCTGGCTTTGGACTCGCTGATCAAGTATAGAAAAAAGAAAGAAACCGCACTATTGCATGACATTCCCCTGAAGGAGGAAAAAATGGACACATTGACTATTGCCCAGGAAATTGTAAAAATCTTAGATGACAAAAAAGCGGTGGACGTTGAATTGATAGCAGTTGGAGATAAAACCTCCCTTGCTGATTACTTTGTGGTTGCTTCGGGAACTTCGACAACGCATATCAAGGCATTGTCCGACGAAGTCGAATTTGTTCTTAAAAATGACCACAAAATGTACGTCGATCATATTGAAGGCCTTTCGACCGGCAGATGGGTCCTTCTTGACTATAAAGATATTATCGTCCATATCTTCCATCCGGAAGACAGGGCTCATTACAGTCTCGAAAAACTTTGGCTCACCAAGCGCCCTGAAGGTTCTGTAGAATCCGGAACAGAAGAAGAGTTATTGGATTCTGCAGCAGATGAGTCATCAGACGAGGAAGTGTAAGACCGGCAGCAATTGTCGCTTTTTGCAGTCTATTGTCGGAAAATTAGTATTTACTATGCAGTTTCCCTTGTTATGATTTGAGAAAATCAGTTGTGACAAGGGAATTTTCATGGATACTTCAAGAAAAAAACTGACCCGCATCATGGCAGTCGTCGGAATAGGACTTCTTGCCTGCGGTGTGAAGCTCTGGCTGGATACAACGGCTTCCCCTGCTGTTATTTATGCAAATACGGACTCATCTGAAGAGGGGGGTTCATTGCTTGCTGCAGAGACATCAATACTTCTTTCTGTTACGGTGACGCCTGAAAGTCCGCCGGAATCGCTTCCGACATGCGTACCTGCCCCGGAAGAAATTCCGGTGTATATTTGCGGCGCCGTTTCGAATCCCGGCATATATCATATTCTCCCCGGCTCTTATCTTTATGAAGTTATTGACATTGCCGGCGGCCTTCTGCCCGAAGCGGCCGCTGAGTATATTAATCTTGTATTTTCATTTTCAGAGGCGGTATCAATATATATCCCTTCAAAAGATGAGATGAATTCATTTCTGGCCGGCACAAGTACTTCTTCTTCAGCATATCTGCGCAATGGATTGATCCAGGGAATTTGGGGCAGCAGTACTTCATCGGGTGCGCATTCCGGCAGCGGTCAGGCACCTGAGCAGGCAGCTCCCGTAAACATTAATACTGCTGATCAGAATCAATTGGAGACGCTTCCCGGAGTAGGTGAGACAACAGCCAAGGCGATAATCAGTTATCGCGAAAAAAGCGGCGGTTTTACCAAAATTGAAGACATTATGAATGTGGCAGGCATTAAAGAAGGCCGTTTCGAAGCAATCAGGGAGTTCATTACCGTCTGAATACCCTTGCATTTGTGATTGACGTGCGGTAGACTTAATTCCATATTCTAATAACTTTGACGAGGACAAATGCCTTGCAATAGACCTGACAGAGAGAGAAAACCGTTGGCTGGAAGTTTTCTTCCGTGTTTATGCAGTGTATACCACCTCCGAGTTGCACAGGGAAAGGTTTCCGGATATACGGAACCGATTAACTGCCGCCGGTGACTCCGTTATCGTCTGTTGAGCGGCCTTTCACAAGGAAGGCAATTTGGGTGGAACCGTGCGTAGATGCATCCCATGTAGTAATTTACTGCATGGTTTTTTTATTTTTTAGAGAACCGCATGACCCCGATGGTGGGAAAGGAAGGAAACTTATGATTGATTTTGATGATGAGAAGCAGCGCCTGGCGTACCGCCACAGTACTTCACACATAATGGCACAAGCCGTCAAAAGGCTCTGGCCGCAGACAAAACTTGCCATAGGCCCGGCAATCGAAGACGGATTCTATTATGACTTTGAGCACGAAGGTACTTTTGTTAAGGAAGACCTTGAAAAAATCGAAGCTGAAATGAAAAAAATCGTGAAGGAACATTTCCCGATAGAGCGTTTTGAACTTCCCCGCACCGAAGCCAGAAAACTCATGGTTGAAATGGATGAGCCTTATAAGGTTGAACTTATCGATGACCTGCCCGAAGATGCAGTCATTTCATTTTACCGCCAGGGAGAGTTCACGGACCTCTGTGCGGGGCCGCATATGGAGAACACGGGTGAACTGAAAGCATATAAACTTATGCAGGTTGCCGGAGCATATTGGAGGGGCAGCGAGAAGAATAAAATGCTGCAGCGTATCTACGGGACAAGTTTTCCTGACAAGGACCAGCTGAAAGCATACCTTGACCGCATTGAAGAAGCTAAGAAGCGGGACCACAATAAACTTGGCCGCGAACTTGGCTACTTTACTACGGTAGATTATATTGGCCAGGGTCTTCCGATAATGCTTCCGAAAGGTGCCAAGGTACTGCAGACACTCATGCGTTTTGTTGAGGATGAAGAAGAAAGAAGAGGATATCTTCTAACAAAGACGCCCTTCATGGCCAAATCCGATCTGTATAAGATATCGGGGCACTGGTATCACTATCGCGACGGCATGTTTATTCTCGGGGACCCTGCTTCGGTTCTTGAAGAAGGCGGAAAAGTCAACGAATCGGAGATTTATGCCCTTCGGCCAATGACCTGCCCTTTCCAGTATCAGGCTTACCTTGCAGAAAACAGAAGCTACAGGGATCTTCCGCTGCGATACAACGAGACCTCCACGCTTTTCAGAAATGAAGCATCCGGAGAAATGCACGGGCTGATCCGAATAAGGCAGTTCACACTCTCGGAAGGCCATCTGATGGTCACTCCCGAACAACTGACGGAAGAATTCAAGAAATGTGTTGACCTGGCCTCATTCATGCTTGATGCAGTCGGTCTTGATGATGATGTCAGTTACCGTTTCTCCAAATGGGATCCGGACAACAAGGACAAATATGTCGGATCTGCCGAAGAGTGGGAAGCTGTTCAGAACACTATGCGGGGCATTTTGGACGAACTTGGACTTACATATAAGGAAGCGGTAGGTGAAGCAGCATTCTATGGCCCGAAGCTTGACATTCAGATCAAGAATGTCTGGGGCAAGGAAGACACACTCATTACGATTCAGATAGATTTTCAGCAGGGCAAACTGTTTGGTATGGAATATACGGACAGGGACGGTACCAAGAAGAACCCATATGTTATTCACCGTTCCTCCATCGGATGCTATGAGCGTACACTGGCACTTCTGATTGAAAAATATGCAGGAGCTCTTCCCCTGTGGATGGCTGCCGAACAGGCAAGAATTCTTCCGATTTCGGATAAGCACGTCGATAAGGCTCACGAACTCAAAGACTTGCTCAGAAGTCAGGGACTTCGTGTCGAGGTGGATGACCGTGACGAAAAGATAGGCAAAAAGATCCGTCAGGCACAAATGGAAAAAGTTCAGTATATGCTTGTTCTCGGAGATAAAGAAGTTGACGAAGGTACATTGGCCGTTCGTTCACGCCATGACGGTGAGCTCGGGGCTATGTCTGTTGCAGACGTAGCTGCGCGTCTTCTCGATGAAGTGAGAAGAAGGGTAAAACATTATTCCTGATACTGTCCGCATGATGTATGGAAGTGAAAATGCGGGAAAACACATAAAATGAAGAGAAAATCAACCGGGAATTTTGAATGATTTTCGTTGACAGTTTACTCTTTTGCAAGTAAAATTCTAGTGTTCGCCTAAACGGGCGAACATATCGGGGTGTAGCGCAGATGGTAGCGTGCTTGGTTCGGGACCAAGAGGCCGGAAGTTCGAATCTTCTCACTCCGACCACAAAACAGCCGCATGATTAAGTCTTTTATGACTTGCCATGCGGCTGTTTGTATCAGAGATTTACATTCCGATTCCAGTTGTTCAGAGCTTTATACGTAAAATCTATTTCATTGTTTTTGTTGAATGATTATAATATATTTTAATGAATCTTCTATCGGGGAGATTTACGCAAATTTAAGTATGGGAGTTTTATTATGAATTATAATCGCAGCTGGCTGCAAAAACTGGACTATAAATATGGCCGGAAGGCCATAAAAAACCTAATGAGCATTATCGTCTTTGGCATGGCTTTTGTATTCCTCGCTGATTTAGTCATGTCGGTACAGACAGGCAGCACTTTGTCAGCAATGCTTGTTTTTGACCGTGATGCGATCTTTGCCGGCCAGATATGGCGTCTTATATCTTTTGTATTCATCCCGCCGAATTCGAGCATTCTTTTTATCATACTATCGCTATATTTTTACTGGCTGATGGGGTCTGCGATGGAGAATGAATGGGGTTCGTTCAAATTCGATGTATTCTATCTGTGCGGAGTGCTCGGTTCAGTCTTAGCCGGACTGATCACAGGATATGCAACGAACAATTATTTAAATATGTCCCTATTCCTTGCATTTGCATTGCTGTTTCCTGAGTTCAAGATTAATTTGTTTTTTGTGCTTCCCATCAAAGTTAAGTATCTGGCTTATCTCGATGCGGCATACTTATTCGTATTGCTTCTGATAAACAGCTGGCAGGGAAAGGTTGCACTATTAGTGGCCCTTCTGAATATTGCGATTTTCTTTTGGCGTGATTTTTTTGACGGTACCAAGCGCATCATCCGCAAAATAAAGTGGAAAAGAAACAGCCGTAAGGCAGGATGGAGGTAAAGCTTCCTTCAGCATTTAGTTTAACAATAAATAATTGGAGTTCAAAAACGTTTACAAATGCCCTTAATTGTTGAGATTGAGGATGCTGCAATGATTAAACTTCAAGGCATCAGCAAAATTGAACCGGTAGTTATAACTCTGACCGGTCTGGCCGTTTATCTTTTCGTGCAAATTATCATCAGCATGGTTTTTGCGGCTTCAAATGGCGATCCCTTCCGACTGCAGTATTTCTGGTCGGTGGATCTGGATATCCCGTCCGAATTCATTACGCGCAATTTCAGTCCGACGCATATCATCTTTCTCATTACTTCGCTGATCCTTATTGCCGGAGCCCTAATTGCCTACCGAAGACGATCCGATTCCGTAAAAAAAGGCATCCTGCAAGCCCTGGTAATGTTTATGGTCAGCAGTGAAATTGTTGATTGGGTCTGGTATATCCTCATCGGACATTACTCTTTACGCAACTGCCTGCCGCTGCATTTATGCAGCGCATCCATCTTTGTCGAATTTGCTGCCGTATTATGGACGCGGAATGTCATCCTTAAGGAATTTGCATATGCACTGAGCATGCCGGCCGCACTGGCCGCACTCATCACACCGGGCTGGTATTATCCGCTTTTCAGCTTCCAATACCTGCAGTCCGCACTAACGCATACCTTGCTGATCCTGGTCCCCGTCCTGATTGTCTGGGGGAACGGATTTCGTCCCGACTTCCGCAGGCTGCCCGGATGCTTCCTGCTGCTGCTGTCTCTTGCCGGTATCGCTGCTGCTGCAAATAGTCTGTTTGGCGGCAATTACATGTTTCTCGGATATGTACCAAAAGATACAGCACTCCAGGCGTTTGAACAGTGGTTTGGCCATCCGGGCTATATTTTCCTTGAGATCGGACTGATATTGGTCATCTGGTTAATCCTTTACCTGCCCTGGATCGCAGGCGAACAGAAACAAAATCGCCGCCGTTCATCAAGCCATGAAGACAAATGATGAACTTTCAGATACTGTAAAAAGAAAAAGCGCTGTGTTAGTATGATTGTAATAAATAAATGATGTACGACAGTGGGAGGGCGCTTGTGAGCAAGGCAGATGAGCTTTTCATTTCAAATTGCAGACGGATTTTGGAGCACGGGTTTTCTACGGAAAACGAGAAAGTTCGCCCGAAGTGGCCTGACGGCACATATGCATATACTTATAAGAGTTTTGGTATTGTAAACCGGTATGATTTAAAGGAAGAGTTTCCGATTCTTACGCAGAGGTTTATCAATTTCAATGCTGCTGTTGACGAGATTCTGTGGATCTGGCAGAAGAAATCCAATAATGTCCGTGATCTCAAGAGTCATATCTGGGATGAATGGGCAGATGAGAAGGGTTCTATCGGCAAGGCGTACGGATATCAGCTACAGGTGAAACACAAATACAGGGAAGGTGAATTCGATCAGGTGGACCGTGTTCTTTATGACTTGAAGAATAATCCTTACAGCCGGCGCATACTCACAAATCTATATGTCCATCAGGATCTGTCGGAGATGAATCTATATCCATGTGCATATTCAATGACCTTTAATGTAACGGGTAATTCATTGAATGCTGTTTTGAATCAACGGTCACAGGATATGCTTGTCGCTAATGGCTGGAATGTCTGCCAATATGCAGTACTGATACACCTTTTCGCCCGTGCGGCCGGTCTTGAGGTGGGGGAGTTTGTCCACGTCATTGCGGATGCACACATATATGACCGTCATATCCCCATTATAAAGGAGCTGATTGAACGTCCTGTTTATCCGGCACCCCAACTTGTCATTGATGCAGACATCGAAGATTATTATTCTTTTTCCACTGCCAATATTCATCTCGAAAATTATGTAACAGGACCCAAAATCACTTCAATACCGGTAGCAGTCTGAGAAACGGTATCAAAAACGCGGCAGCAGGTCATCTGTCAGGGAGGTTATATGAAAGTAATTGCAGCAGTAGATAATAATTGGGCGATCGGGTATAAGGGGGATCTTTTGGTGAGCCTTCCTGAGGATCAGAAAGATACTTTTCGCAGGCTGACACTTGGAAACACAATTATATACGGAAGGAAGACATTGGATACTTTCCCCGGCCAGAAGCTTCTGCCGGGGCGTATCAATATCATGATGAGCAGAAACCATTCGTTCAAAAAGGAAGGTGTCCTGGTTTTGCATT
>Ga0209430_1001420_pt1 | contig 17806 bp, 6 predicted proteins | sample BarGraIncub1133A_FD_184504 | JGI IMG/M metagenome (GOLD analysis project Ga0209430, IMG submission 184504) | Arctic peat soil microbial communities from Barrow, Alaska - Barrow Graham LP Incubations 11-33A (SPAdes) (version 2) | ecosystem: Environmental > Terrestrial > Soil > Wetlands > Peat... | reverse complement strand
GGAGTTGTACCCGATAAGAACGGGCACATCATTGTATTTTCCTGCTTCATAAAGTTTGTGCTGATCATCAGGAATCACATATCCATCGGTAATTGGCCATCCGCCGCCCATTCCCATACCCATAGGAAGTTTGTCTGCTTCCATTTTACGCAATTCAGCAATCGACGAAACACCAACTTTTTGAGCATAAGCTACTCCATCGACTTCTGCCTGCTGAAGCGTTTTCATATTTTCGCCCGGATAAGTTTTAGCACGTGTTGGCCCGAAAGAACCGCCACTTTCAGAAATGGCGCCCTGGAACAATCCTTTTGCCAAAGGCGAAGCACACAACATACTCACTGAAATTCCACCAGCCGATTCTCCGAAAATGGTCACCTTATTGGGATCGCCACCAAAGGCAGTGATATTCTTTTGGATCCATTTCAGACCGGCAATTTGGTCAAGGATTCCGTAATTTCCTGAAACATGATTCGGGTTTTCAGCGCTCAACTCAGGATGTGCCAAAAATCCAAGCTGACCCACGCGGTAGGCAATACTAACCAAAACAACTCCTTTTTTTGCCAGCTTCTCACCATTGTATCCGGGCTCGGCTGTTGAGCCGAAACTAAATCCACCGCCGTAAATCCAAACAAGCACCGGGATTTTTTCTTTTGCCGATTTTGCCGGTGTCCAGATGTTCAGGTACAAACAGTCTTCACTTTTTCCTGAAGGAGGATTTCCTCCCTGCATGGGAGCAGGCGCAAATTTGGTTGCCTGCTTTATACCTTCCCATTTCGCGGCAGGCTGAGGTGCTTTCCATCGAAGGTCACCAACAGGCGGTGCGGCAAAAGGAATCCCTTTGTAAACCGTTAACCCGTTTTCGATGGTTCCCTGCACCATTCCTTCCTGAACTTTAACAGGTGAGGTTTGCTGTGCGAAACTTTGTCCGGCAATAAACCATACAAACACTGCTATAAAAACAGTTATCTTTCTCATAGTTAGTTTATTTAAACAAAAGTGGTGCAAATTCATTCAGGCTGCGTCTCCAGCTTTGCCACTCGTGTGCCGTTTGCGGAGAAACATAGAAATGAGTATTCAAACCGGCATCTTTTAATTTATCCTGGTTCTCTTTTGGATTGCCGCCGAACCCAGCCCTGGGGTTTTCGAGTTCGCGACTTCCGTAGCTTACGAACACCAGTTTAACTTTTTCTTTAAATCCGGGCGCTGCTGCTAAATCTTCGGTACTTATGCTGCCGCCACTGAATATGCCAACATACGAGAATACTTCAGGATATGCCAAGGTAATCACACGGGTTTGCATGCCGCCCATGGAAAGTCCGGCCATGGCACGGTGATGTTGATCGGCCAAAGTGCGATAGTTGGTATCAATCATGGGAATGATGTCTTCCAAAAGGGTTTTCGTAAAACCATCGGCCCATCCTTTAGGTGGCCATTCTCCGGTTGGACGTCCTCCTGCCGGAGGTCTTGCCATATTCCAGGTGCCATTGTCCATTACGATGATAATTGATTTGGCATTGTTCCCGGCGATCAAATTATCCATGATGAGGTTGGCATGCCCCTGATTGGACCATCCGGTTTCGTTTTCACCGCCGCCGTGCTGCAGGTAAAGTACAGGGTAGCGTTTCTGGGCATCCTTGTCATATCCGGGTGGGGTATAAATAAAACAACGACGCATGCTGTTGTTGCTTTTTGAAAAATAGGGGAGCTCTATTACCTGACCGTGAGGCACATTTTTCAAAGCATAGAAATCCTGGTCTTTAGCAGGAATCTCGATACCGCTTCCCCAGCGACTTGCACCATAAAAGTATAAGCTACCGGGATCAGGAACAGCAGCACCGTCAACCCATAGCTGATAGTAGTGAAAACCTTCGTCCTGAGGAGCCGATTCGCCAGTCCAAACGCCTTTTTCATCTTTTGCCAAATCGTACTTTACTGCGCCAATATCAAGCTGTACTTTATTGGCCCCGAGTGCAGAAATCTGAACACGCACCCGGCCTTCAGAATTTACCTGAGGGTACTCCTTACCGGGTTGGTTGACTGAAGAAGCTTTGAAGTCTTCAACAATTTTTGTAGGAGACTGTCCAAAACAAAATCCGACGGTTATCGATATGTTTAGCAAAATGACGGCAATTCTATCTCTCAAAAAAACACGTTTCATAATTGGAAATATTTAGTTTAATATTCTATCTTCGATAAGCTTAAAGTATTGTAATTCTGGTCATTTTCAAATATTTGGAATCGGAACTCGTTCCATAGTACACTTCATATTCGCCGGAAGTAACAGCCATTTTGAGCTGGCTGCGATCGTAGAATTCGAATGCAGACGGAGGAAGATCAATGGAAACCTGAATGGTTTTTCCGGCAGCCACTTCAACCCGCTTAAATCCCCGCAACGTTTTGCTTGGTCCATCGGAATCGTTCACTTTCTTCACGTAAACCTGAACGACTTCGGTTCCTTTTTGCTTTCCTGTATTCGACACTGGAATTGAAAGTTCAAGGGGTTCATCTTTCCTGATCTCAGCCTTGTCCAGTTTGGCATCCCCGATTTTGAAAGTGGTGTAACTCAATCCATAGCCAAAAGGGAAAAGCGCTTCGTTCATGAACCGGTAGGTGCGGCCTTTCATCGAGTAGTCTTCAAAATCTTTCAGTTGATCAGAATTTTTGTAGAAGGTGACGGGCAGTTTTCCCGATGGATTATAATCACCGAAAAGCACATCGGCAACAGCTTGCCCACCTGATTCGCCTCCATACCAGGCCTGAAGAATGGCATCACAGGATTCAGTTTCTGGAGTAAATGCAATAGCGGAACCCGAACAGTTTATGAAAACCACTTTCTTTCCAGCCTGCTTCAAAGCTTTCAGACAATTTCGCTGAACAGCTGGAAGGTCGATGTTGGTGCGGTCACCACCTTTAAAACCAAGGTACGATACCGGCATTTCTTCGCCTTCGAGTGCAGAAGAAAGACCGCCAACAAACACAACCAAATCAGTGCCTTTCAGCTTGCTGATCAGATCGGTGTAGTCAACATCCACTTCTTTGCCAAAATTGAATTCGATATTTGCTTCCCAATTGTTCAACTGGGCAAAGCGCATTTCAAATTTATATTTTTTACCAGCTTCAACTTTGTATGGAATCCTGGAAATCAACGTTCTCCAGCTATTGAATTTCCTTACTGATTCACCATTTACAAACAGTTCAAAATATCCGGTAGCACCGCATTTGAATACAATCTCTTCACTTTTAGTGGCTTCGAACTCTGTTTCATATTTAGCCGAAAAACCTTCAAGCTTAACGCCTGAAGCAAATTCGTGCTGTCCAGCCGTTGTTAATTTTATCGGATCTACGATCTGTTGGGTGGAAACAATATCACCGGAAAGGTCTTTTGTATTCCAGTAAGTGGCTTTAAATCCTTTCTTGCCATCGAACGAACAATTTGAAAAATAGCTTTGGGTCACTTTGTCCTCCACCAAATCACATCCTTTATCATAGATCAACTTTTTGGCTGAAAGTTTGGAAGTTATACCATCGAGAATGGTAATGGTCCGGATCGGCGTTCCGTTATAATTTCCCCACAACATGGGTTTATCATTGGCATTTGGTCCAACTACGGCAATTTTGCTGGTTTTCTTTAGAGGAAGGATATTGTTTTTATTTTGGAGCAGCGTCATCGATTCGCGGGCCATGTCCAGCGCCAGTTTACGATGCTCTTCGTTATTCACAACCGACATTGGAATTTTAGTCCAAGGCACAATCGCATCGTCGTCCATTTCACCCAGGTCGAAACGGCCAATCATCACGCGCATCACATGCTGGTTGATTTCATCCTCGGTAATCAAACCTTTTGCGACAGCTTCAGGCAATTTCTTGTAATTGTGGTCTATCCACTGACACTCAATATCGGTTCCTGCCCAAACTGCCTTCGATGCAGCATGAACCGCATCGGATGAAACTTTATGGCTCGTATAAAAATCGGCTATTGCGCCGCAATCTGAAACTACCAAATACTTAAATCCCCATTCATCACGTAGGATTTTTTGAAGCAGTTGCGAATTACCACAACAGGGTTCATCATCCAAACGCTGATATGCGCACATTACCTCGCGGACATCAGCGTCCTGGACAAGCGATTTGAAAGCAGGAAGATAGGTTTCATTCAGATCGCGCGGATCGACATTGTTCAGGTTGAGTGAATGGCGGCTCCATTCGGGACCTGAGTGTACAGCATAATGCTTGGCGCAGGCCAGCAATTTCCGGTATTTGGCATCGGCCGGACCTTGCAGGCCTTTCACCACCTGAACACCCATACGTGATGTCAGGTAAGGATCTTCGCCGTATGTTTCCTGACCACGTCCCCAGCGTGGGTCGCGGAAAATATTGACATTGGGCGTCCAAACCGACAGACTCAGAAAACGCTTATTTTCCTGCCCTTTTTGTGTCGCTTCGTTATATTTGGCGCGGGTTTCATCCGAAACCGCATCGAAAATTTGATAAACCAGTGCATCATCAAAGGAGGCTGCCATGCCGATTGGTTCAGGAAAAACAGTCACATTCCCATTGTTGGCCAAGCCGTGTAGCGCTTCGCTCCACCAGTTGAACTTTTTGATACCCATGCGTGGAATGGCATCCGAGATGTCACACATCAGGATTGCTTTTTCATCTAAAGTCAAGCGCGATATTAAATCTTTCGCCCGTTCCTCTGAACTAAGTTTTGGGTTTTGGTAAGGATATTGTTGTGCCCAAAGACTTACTGTGAATAATAGGCAAACGCCTAGTATTAATCTTTTTTTCATTCGTATATATTAGTATTAAGTTGCTGTATATCTTTTGAATAAAAGTGAGTAATTCCGTAAATTCCAGATACCCGCTCATGGAACTCGCATGAGTTTATACATCTCTTTTTGCTGTTTTTGTGCCATGCTCGTTTCATGCGTTTATAATTTATTTTTTAATTGTCGCATGGAATCGAAGATCAGCGAAGTTAATAGCCATATAATCATTTTTGGATTGTGAGAAGATTCTCACACGGTTATTTCATCTTTATAGATTTGTTACCTGACTTAATTTATTATTTGTGTTGAGGCGTGATAATTTGATATTTACCGCTTAAATGCATCAGACTGAACATATACAATAAGCCATCGTAATATGGATCAAAGTAGCCGTCTTCGTAAGGTTCAAGCTTAGCATTCCAAAGTGCATTTACAAAGTCGAGACTTTTTACATTCCTGCCAATAAGTGAGGTTGTAGAAGAGGTAGCCAACAACCCTAAAGAATGTCTTAATTTTTTAAAACCTCCCGCCTGAAGAATGGTTTCGGGTGTTGATCCGTCGACTTTGAACTGATCTTCAAAGGAGTCAATACCTTTTGGTCTTAGGAATCCTTGAAAACGTTTGGCATAGTCTTCCTGCCAGGTTTTGTCCCTTCCATACCAAACGTAATCCATGGTAATATTCATAGGTACTCGCCAGGAATCATAACGAAAACCTTCGGGCATCCAGGGAGTAGGGTGTGGCTTTCCGCTAAAATCAGTATAGTCGGCATTAAGACCTGTCACAGGATGACATGCTCTATGTAAGAAAACGCGGGATGTATCTGCACAATCTCTATAAAATTGTTCATGGCCATCTTTGGCATATTCGGCCCAAATCTCATAAAATGCAGGCAAATGATAAGACGGGTCTGTCCACTTATAACCATTACCTTCTGGCACAAAAGAGATTTGTTTAGCATCGGTATTTATTAGATTATATACATTGCCTGTACCATCTTTTCTCCACATTTCGTCCAGAATATTACGTGCTTCAGCATAATAATCAATCCCTGTGTTGTTGCCCCATCGGTTCGATGCAAACAACAGGCTGGTAATGTAGTAGAGTTCACCATCGGAAGCGCTACCCTCGGAGTTTTTTTTCATCGTTTTAGGATCGATACTCCAGGCAAAATACCCTTTTCGTGGCCCTTCCTGATGTTGAAGATATTTTTTCGACCATCGCCATATACGGTCAAAAACCTCTTTTTTATTGAGTTGAACGGCAATCATCATCCCATATGAAAGGCCTTCAGTACGGGCATCGTGGTTTTTGATATCTGACACGTAAGCCATCGAATCACCCACCTCAAAGTAAATGTGGTTTGGACCTTCAAACAGGTCAAGATAGGCCTTTTCAACTTTTTTATCAATTTCGGTCTGACCGTACCCGGCTTCGAGAAAGAGGTTCCGGTAAGCGCCGGTATGATATTCTTTTTTTAATTTTTCACTCTTGCTCTTTTTCGTTTGTGCTGTAACTGAATAAGCGCCAAATAAAAAGATAACTGTAATAAGTAGCAGGCTGATTTTAAGAAGGCTAATTTTTTCCCAAATGTGTATTTCCGCTTTCATATATCAGGCAATAGTCTTTTATTGTTAATAAATTATATTTCAGCTTAATAAATTAATATCATTCCTATTCTGCTAAATCCACCTTTGTACGAATACTTATCAATGAAGTCGACTATATTTTCTTTGTGGCAAAAAAGACAGTACCATAAAATTTATCCGTGATATTTTTCGATGTAGAGTATATCAACTGGAAAGATGTATTAAATCTAAGGAAAAAAGGGGGAATGCACACTAGTATCCCCCCTTTTTTATTCAATGTCAAGTTTATATTACATTCCCAAAAATGTAATATAATTTCTTTCCATTATTTGTAAGCATCATTTTGATCACACAACTTGTTTTTCAACAACTCATCCGTTGGAATTGGCATATCCATCTTTTTGAGATCGAAATCATAAGTACGGTAGGTATGCCAGGAATCTTGAACCTGAGGGTCAGTATTTGGAAAACCCAGGTTTTTGGGATAATTGTGGATAATATGATCTTCCAAAAAGCCAGAACGAAGCAAATCAGGGGCAAGACACCATTCTGCATTAAATTCCTTACGACGTTCCTGACCTAATGCTACCAACCATACCGGAGAACTAAATCCTTTATCTGCTTTTACCTGAGTATAATAAGTCTTCGAGTCAGGAACGGTTACTATAGTTTCATTGAAAGGGAGTGGATAAGTATTAGGCACTGCTATATCCGTATTGTCCTTTCCAATGTAAAATGCAGCTATGGATTGATAATAGGGAAGATAAGTTGAAGTTAAAGCCGCTTTCTTACCAACTTCCAAATTGCCGAAAGCACGGTTGCGAATTTGATCAATATATCCCCACGCCGTTGCATCATTTTCACCATTCAAATGAAACAGGCATTCTGCATAGTCATATAATACGTTAGTATAACGTTTATAATAAATCTGTTGAGGACCCCACATTGCATTCCAGTTTGCACGGCAAGTACGCCAATATTTCAAACTCCAGATTGCAGGAGCAGGTTCACCGCCATTCAAAAAGTGATAATGCTGCGTTGAAGCGATATTTGATCCATCACTACCTTTAGTAATACTTTGCTGTAAATAAGGATTGTAACCATAATTTGTGGCAGATTTCCAATTCGAATCAATACCTGGTACAGCGCCTTGAACACCTGAAGCATCGCGACGTTTGTCACCCTGTTCATAAGAATTCCACCATTCCCAGGAGAGGTAAAGAGAACCCCATCCGCCGACAGCCGGACAAGCCGTAAAATAGGTTACCCATGCGTGACCATCAGATACATTCCCCCCGGTCCATAAGGCCCCTTCGTCAAGCACTTCTTCCCAAATACTTTCTTTTGTCCAAACAGCTCCCGGATCCCATAAAGTGGTGAAAGAAGGATTTAATTCGTATTTACCGCTATTAATTACTTGTAGTAAAGCAGCTGCCGCTAATGCATAGTTTGCGGCAGCTTCGGTAGGAACACGATAGGCTTTCCACATATAAGCTTCACCCAAATATGAAAGGGCAAAACCCTTGGTACAGCGTCCATACTCTCCGTTCAATGGATCCCATTGAAGCTCATCAGCCGCCTCTTTCAAATCCTTAATGATGTAATCCCACATCTCAGTGAAATCTTTCGCACGGGCTTTACCCGGAGTATTAAGATAATCTTCACCTTCTTCCAACAAAGGAACCCGACCGAACGTTTTTGCCAGCCACATATTGAAAAAACCACGAATAGCCTTTGCCTGACCATCAAGTGAAGTTTTTAAAGCTGGGGTAATAGCCGTTGAAGCCTTAAGACCGACAAGGAAAATGTTGCACCGATTAATTGCTCCGTAACATTGTCTCCAACCTGCCAATAATTCATTGCTACCAGCAGTCCAGTTTTGTGTATTCCAGTCTTTATCCCAACCTGTTGCCTGAGTATCCATAGTTGGATGTCCACCTACAAAAAGGTTCGGTTTAAACCCCCAGTCTCCATCAGCATCAGCGTTGCCGTCACCGTCGACGTCTCCGCCCGGAAGCATATAATCGTAGCAACCAACTATACCAGCCAAAGCATCTTTATCCGACTTAAACATTTGATCAGCAGGTAAAATGGAATAGTGTTCTACTGTCAAAAATTCTTTGTCATTGCATGAATTTATTCCTAAAAGGAATAAGACACTGGCAAGTGTTAATAATATTCTTGATGTATTTTTCATAATGTTAATCTAAATTTGAGTGGAACAATTAAAATTGGATGTTCAAACCGCATGAATAAATACGGGGGTTAGGATACCGACCTGTATCCAGACCGGTAAAGAGCACACTTCCTTGTCCAGCTTCAGGATCACCATATTTATTGTAACTAGAGAAACAAGCTACATTTTGAACAGAAACGTACAAACGTGCACTTTCAATTCGCACTAGCTTTAACAGGCTCTTCTCAAAACTATAACCAATCTGGATGTTGCTTATTTTCAATAAATTACCATCTTTAACCCATGCTGAAGAACCACGCATGTTTTGATTATAATCCATGATTGACAACTTAGAAAGGGTATTGCTCTTATTTGTAGAAGTCCATGCTTCTTCAGCCGAAGATTTTAAGATATTAGGAATCGTACCGTTATCAGTTCCGTAAATGTTAGATAATGTCATTGCTGAGTAAGAATTGATTTGTTGACCGAGCACACCGTAAGCGTAAACAGAAAAATCCCAATTCTTATAAGAAGCGTTTAAGGTCAAACCGTAGTTTACCTTTGGGAAACCATTACCTAAGATAGTCATGTCGCTCTCATCAACTAAGCCATCGCCATTAATATCTTTATATTTAAAATCACCGGCTCCTGTTTTCTCTTTTTGGTATGGAATAAAAGTTGAAGGAAGATGACCGGCAGCAATAGCTCTGGCATTTGATGCTGCAGTAGCAGCAACGTTTAAAGCATCAACTTCAGCCTTAGACTGGAATACACCCTCTACCTGGTAGCCATAGAAAGAACCTACAGCATAACCTTCTCGACAGATTGAGTGACCGTCCCAATGTACGCCCGAAGAAGCTGCAACTGCTCCCACGTTAGAACCATCATTGGTGGAATTTCCGTTTACACTAAACAAATCAGATCCCATCGCAATAACTTTGTTTTTCAGGCTTGAACCTGTCAACGTAGCGCCGATATTCCAATCCTTATCAATCTGCGTCTTATAGTTAAGGCTGAATTCAATACCTTTATTCTGGATTTCACCGTAGTTAGTATAAATATAGCTATAACCGTTTGTAGTGCGTATTGATTGATTCAACAACAGATCTTTAGATGTTCGGGTGAAATAATCCATGGTTATATTCAAACTATTTTTGAATAGCCCTAAGTCAATGCCAATGTTGCTTTGTTCATTGGTTTCCCATTTCAAATTGGGATCGACTAATACCTTAACATAACCGTTAACTGTTTGTTTTGTTGTACCTAAACCTGCAGTTCCATTTTGTGCATAATAGTAGTATCCAATAGATTTTGAAGTTAATGCGTTTATAGCTTTATCTGTTGCTCCTCCTGAGTTACCAGTTCGTCCCCAACCTAAACGAAGTTTCAAATTACTGATAGTTGGAATGACTTTCATGAAATTCTCTTCTGAAATACGCCATGCTGCTGCTGCCGACGGGAAAGTACCCCATAGGTTATTGACACCGAAGTTTGAAGAACCGTCACGACGAATAGTACCTGTTAAGATATAGCGATCTTTCAAACTATAAGTGGCACGACCAAAATAAGAAATTCCCCTAACTTGTATGTGATATTTGCCGTTACCAGTTCTTGAAGAAGCATCGCTGGTCAAACTGATATCACGGATGTTAGCTGACGGAAAATCATACGCTTCAGCTGAAACTTCGTCACCGAAGCTTTTCGTTACTGAGTTACCTGCCATCACCGTCAAATTATGAATATCATTCTTCCAATTGTAAGTCAAATAACTTTCAATCGCAATCGTGTTATCTTGATAATTGTTTAATGATAAATGATACCGAGCATCGTAATCCCTCAATGTAACCAATGTTACCCCATCTGGCATATAACGCTGTTTGTTACCACTAAAGCTTTGATAGTTACTGGCAGAATAATTATAGGATGCTATCGTTTTAAATGTTAACCCTTTATATAATTTAATATTGGCATAGGCACTGGTCAATATCTGATTTTTTTTTGTTAACCCATTATTTTCCATCTGAGAAGCAACTAAATTATCTGAAGTCCCACCATCGTATGAATTTGGGTATTGATAAGTAGTGCCATAAGTTCCGTTTGCATTTTTTACATTAGGGCTCACGTGAACCCCATTCGCATCTACATAATCCATAGTTGGGCACATGAAAGCCATGTCTCGGAGAGAAGAAAGATTACCGTTATTCGTGCCGTTACCAAAGTTACTTCCGCGCGATTCTGAATGAACAAAATTGATGTCACCACCGATCTCAATGAAATCACCTACTTTGGTAACAACATTGGCACGAGCGGTCAAACGGTTGTAATTTGAATTGATAACAATACCGTCATTATTCAAATAACTTAATGAGAAGTTCGACTGTGTCTTTTCCGTGCCACCTGAAGCAGAAAGATTATATTGTTGTTTTAGTGAAACGCGAGTCATTTCTTTTTGCCAGTCAATATTCTTTCTTTTTCCATCATACGCTGTAGTAAAAATCGCATTAGCTGGAACTCCACCATCGTTTGCACGACCAGTACGTATGTTTTGAGCAAACTGATCAATATCACCAACATCCAATGTTGAAGCTAAAGTTTGAACCCCATAGTCAGCCGAAAAAGTAAGATGTGTAGTACCTGCCTTACCATGTTTTGTAGTTATCATGATAACACCATTGGCCCCGGCAGCTCCATATATAGCCGTAGCAGAAGCATCTTTTAATACTTCAATACTCTCTACATCACTGGGGGAAAGAAAATTAGCATTTGTACCTACCTGCACTCCATCTACCACATACAACGGATTGGCGCTACCGTTTATAGTTGCAACACCTCGAATACGAATGGCTGCGTTTGCATCAGGAGCACCATCTTGTGAAGTAACAATTACACCCGCAGCTGCTCCTTGTAACCCTTGTAAAATGTTCGTTGGTGCCTTTTTCATCATTTCTTCTTTGCTAACTGAAGCAACAGATCCGGAAATATCGCTCTTCCTTTGAGTACCATAACCAACCACAACAACTTCATCCACTTGCAAATTGCTCGGAACAAGTTTGACATTGATCTCATTTTTGCCCGAAACTGGAATATCCTGAGTCTTATACCCAACAAATGAAAATGATAGAGTTGACTTACCATTGGCTTCAATTTGATATTTCCCATCGGTATTTGTAACTATACCTACTGTAGTTCCTTTGATAACTACACTCACCCCAGGTATCGGACTTCCACCTTCATCAGTTACAGCACCTTGTACTTTGATGGATTGCCCAAAACCCCAAAGTGAAAATAGCAACATAGGTAGCATAATGAATGCAACCTTTAATAATTTGTTTTTTTTCATACATTTAATTTTTTGTTTGTTAATAAAGAAATAAGTTTAAGGCGACATCGTCTATTCTTTTCCGACGAATGCCTGTTACTGGTTAAGCAGGACTTCTAAGGACCTTTATTCTTATGCATATTTTGTTTAGATTTAAGTAGTTTTATCGTAGACGATTGATTAAATGACCAATCCGTACCCCGTTGATCAAATCTTATCTGTGTATATTTTCAGATGCATGCAATGCATTTTAAAAAGAAGTAATTTGAGCAACAATCCTGACTATAGACATACTATTGTTATTCTCATAAAAATTGAAGTTCGTTAGTTAATTTATGTGATAAAAGTATAATAGATCACAGGCACAGACTCTATGATATAGCTATTTTATTCTATGTTTTGGATAAATTTGAATAAACAACTATTTGCATCATTACATTTAAGTGGATAAAATGCAGTCACTTATCCTAAATATTCTGAATTTGAATAAACAACTATTTGCATCATTACATTTAAGTGGATAAAATGCAGTCACTTATCCTAAATATTCTGAATCTGACAAATATGAATTTGTGTGTATTTTTGATTTATACTAAAATCCCATTTGAAATTGAGCTACCACCTATTTACTGGTGGCTACAAATCGAACTTTTGAAAAGTAGAAAGTGAAGTTTCACCCGCAAGAACTATAAAAGCATACATCAGTAATGGATTGATGGCGACTGCGGCGCCTTAACGATCCGGTTCATATCTGAAAGAGGTTGGGTACCTAAAGATTTTCACTCTTTAAATGAGCAAATGATGCCTATAGAGTAGATGACGTAACCGTAATTTCGCTCATTCTAAAATTTCTGATGGTGATTTACCGAATTGCTTTCTGAACACGATGCCGAAATATGTCAAACTTGCAAAACCACAAAGTTCACTTACTTCTGTAACTGTGTATTTTCCTGAGTGCAACAATTCCACAGCGTGATTGAGCCTGATGGTTTTAATAAAATCACCAGGTGATTGATCTGTAAGCGATTTAATTTTTTTATAAAGCAGAGAAGAACTGACATTCATTGCCGAAGCGAATTCTTCCTTGTCGAATTCTGAATTGGGAATGTTAATCCTGGCAACCTCCAACATCTTCTTTACAAATTTATCGTTGTGTTCGTTTGTCAGAATAGGTTCGTTTGAATCGCCTTTAATTAGCTTCAATGCTTTTTCCCTGACCACCTCCCGGTTGCGAATAATCGACTTAATTCGCTGAATCAATAGATTCATATCGAAAGGTTTGGTTAAATAATCGTCTGCACCCAATCCCAAACCATGCAACTGATTGGTTGTTTCAGACAGGGCTGTCAGTAAAACCAAGGGAATGTGTGAGGTTTCGTAAGTCGATTTCATGATTTTGCACAATTCAAAACCATCCATATTTGGCATCATGATGTCGGATACAACCAAATCAGGGATTTGTTTCGAAATGAACTCCCAGGCTTTTTCTCCATCAACAGCTGTAAATACCTTAAATTCAATACTGAGAGTAGCCTTCATAAAATTCAAAAGATCGTCATTATCCTCAACAATCAACACTTTCATCTCTTTCGAAGTTTGAATTTCATTTTCAGATTCTGTTTGCGAAGAAACGTACCTAATATCACTTGAGGTTATTGATATGTCTGAAGATGCTTTCGTTGCTACTGACTTTCCCGATATCGACTTAAAAGGAATTACAACCTGAAATGTCGATCCGACATTTTCCTGGCTGCTGCAACTGATATTTCCTCCATGTATGGCTACATAGTTTTTAACCAATAAAAGTCCAATCCCGGAGCCGACAACTTTTGAATTGATCGCATTATCGCCTCTGTAAAATTCTTTAAACAGCTGTCGTTGTGCTCTTTTGCTAATGCCGATTCCATTATCTTTCACCTGAAGCATCCATTTTTTATCATCGCATTTGAGATCAATCTGGATCTGACTATTGTTGTGCGAATATTTAATGGCATTCGAAATCAGGTTATCAATAATTTTCTCCATTTTCGATTCATCGACAGCCGTCATATAACACTCACAATCAGGAACAAACACAAGTTTGATATTTTTGCTTTTTGCAAAAGAAGCCAACATGATCCTGCGGTTCGAGATAAGTTTTACAATATCTGTCATCGACAGTAACAGGTGTTCCTTACCAATATCAACCTTCTGGAAATCCATCAATTGGGTAACAACCGAGGTAAGTTGCCTTGCCTGTTCAATTGCCAGATTTAAATAGTACTTCCCAGATTCGGTTAAGTTATTTTCTTTGCTTAACTCCTCGACAGGAGCTTTGATTAAGGTCAGCGAAGTCCGGATATCGTGTGCGGTATTAGTGAAAAATCGCACCTTTTCTTCGGTATGTTCCTGTTTCAGCCGGTTAATGTAGTACAGCAAATAAAGAAAGATAATTCCGGACATCAAAATAAAAACGAGCATCCAGAACCATCCTGTTCTCCAAAATGGAGGGGTTGAATTTATTTTTATAGACCGTTCGGCTAAAACATCGCTCAATGAACTGTCAAAGAGTCTTATTCTTAATATAAAGTGCCCGCTGGGAATGTTCGTATAAGTAATAACATTGTTTTCGGTAGGCTGACTCCATTGCAGGTCAAATCCCTCCATTTCCCAGGAAAATTTTGATCCGGGTGTCTGTCCAAGTGAAAGTAATTCAAGGGTAATCGTATTTTGAAAATACCTGAGATTAATTTCCTGTAAACTATCTATGGGAGTCTTCAGATTGAAAGAAGGTATATCCCTGATTGAGCGACCCGCAACAGTCAAGTCCTGAAAGAAAATTCTCCCTTTTGTTGAAGACCCATCAACCAGATCTGGAGCAAAAATTACCACTCCATTGTTGGTTCCCAAAGCTAATTGACCATTTTTCAATTTCGAATGCGAACTACTATTAAACGAGGTTGCAGAAAGTGAATATATTGATGAATATGTAACTGCATTTGTATTTTTTGGATCAAACCTGCATAATCCATTCTCTGTCCCTAACCACAAATAATCATTTGCATAAATAATACTATTAATAAAATTTGATGGTAATCCCATCTGTGCCGTAAACTTTTCTGTTTCGCCGGTCTTGTATTTATATCTGACTAATCCATCCCCGGAGGTACAAATCCAAACATCTTCTCCCATTACAAGAACATCACGAATCAACAAACCCGCTATTAGTTTTGTGGTATTACCAGTTTGTTTGTTTAATTGCTTCAATCCATCGCTGCATCCTAAAAGAATTTGATTTTCAGCCAATTCAGCAAAGCAACCAATAAATTGACTGGAATAGGTTCTGAATCGGTTTTCCCCGGATAAATAACAAACAACCGAACCACCAACACTCCCGAACCAAATATCGCCACTGCTGTCCTTATATATATTGAATATAAAATCATTAAGCAACGGGGAGTCTTTTCCGGTTTTATTATAATGAGCCAGTTCTTTCCCTGTTTTACCATCCAATAAATAGACTCCCGAAGAATAAGTCCCTGCCCATATTCTTCCCTGGTTATCTTCACAAAGTGAGAGAAATACCTGGGCGTGCGTCTCATTATCATTATAAAAACTGCTCCACTTATTTGCGGCTACATCCCAACAACAGATTCCATTATTCGTTGCAAACCAAAGTTTTCCCCAACTATCTTCAATAATACTATTAATATCATTATTTGTTAATGAATTAGAATTATTAGGAAGATGAACTATTTGATTAATCAATGGAGAAGCCTGATCGAAAAACGATAGTCCCCCACTATAAGTGCACACCCAAACCCGATTGTTTTTATCACAAAACAGGTCATAAACTCCATTTCCCCTCAAAGAAAATGGGACGTCCAAACTTTCTTTATAAATATTCAGTACCTTCTGATTTCTCCTGTCGAGTTCCCAAATACCTTGACCATCAAATCCAATTAAACAGGTAGAATCAGAATTCTCTTTAATAGCCAGGATTGGTTGTTCGGGTAAAACTGATCTTAGCTGATTGGAACAGGTTCTATTTTTGAAATTGTACAGGAACAATCCTTCAGACATAGTCCCAAGCCAAAGTTTATCCTGATCCTTGTCGAAATAAAGCGAGGAAAAATCAACAGAGCTTAGGTTCCTATTTTCATAAATATGTCTTTTTTCAATAGAATTGATATTAAAAAGCCAAATTCCATCCTGCTTTGCTACAATAATATTTTTCGAATCATACCAATTTATCACATATGTATTCGAAGAAAATTCAAAAGCCGGGGAAAGTTTTCCTGACTGGTATTCATACAATCCCAAAGACGTTGAGATCCAACAAATACCTTTATCATCAATTAGCATATCCAACATGATACGATTAAGGTTCAATATCAGCTCAAACTTGTCGAATACCTGATTATAGTAAAAGACTTGTCCATTATTGGTATAAGCAAAAAGTTTGAAATTTTTATATATTAGCTTTACTTTATAAAAGTCTGAAGATTCGTATGGAAGCCGGTAAATATGATAATTGTCTTTTGATAGTCTTAAAACACCCGTTTTTGAAGAAGCCCAAACAAATCCATTATCATCTTTGACTACCGAATTTGTCTCCCGCATCGAAATTCCAAATAAAGAATTGATGCTATAAAATTTTACAGCCAAAGCATTCAGCGAAAATATAAGATTGAGAAAAAGAATTGCTGTTAGTCTGTATTTCAAAGTTTTTAAATTTTTCAAACCAAGTCCCTTCTAATTTTATTCATTTCAATAAATTACTCCTTTACATCATTTGAAACAACCAAAATTATCATTTTTTTAGATTAACCCTTCTTTTCCCATCAACAACTCTACTCTTACATGTATTTAGTCGAATGTGAAAAAGGGAATAATAACAAGATCTTAAAATATTACTATCATTGAATCAATTTCTTCACATAATAAAGCTTTTACAACAGAAATTAATCATAAGGTGAGTTTTTTGAGAATAGATTGGTTAAATGCAATCGATACAATTATTTACACAATACATTTCGAATCCGTACTGCCCACAAAATAGGTTTCCAAACCGCATAAATAAGAAAACCAATCAACTCCGAATGACTCATAAAATTTTCAAGATATATCTCATCGCATCTTCTCCCGGTACTTTGATATCAGGCTCAATACCAAGTCTGCCCAGACTCTTGCCTTTGTTGGTATAATATTCAGAAACAGGTAAATTAATATCATAGTCATTGCTGATCCTTATATGCTCTGCCAACATCGATGCACCAGCTGTTCTTTGCCCGACAATTGTGGCAATATTTTCATTATTCAATATATAAACCATCGCTTCTGAGGCTCTTGATGTTCTTGAATCGGTTAGAACATAGACTTTGACTATGAAGGGGATCTTAACCGGAACGATATCAATTAACCGACCAGCCTCTTTATAGAACTCTCCCACCTGATAACCAGGATTAGAGAAGCTTTTAAAAGTTTTTTTATAATCCTGAACTTTGGGAATTGAAATATTGCTTTCAAACCATTTTCTTGTAAGGTAAATGCCAGCATTAAAAGATTTGTCCGAAAGATAATTGACAAAAATATTTGCTGTACAAGGGTTTATATTGGTTCTTCCTCGAAGATCAATTATCAGGTTAGAATATCCTTTTTTAGCAATGATCAATGCAACACTATCCATCTCCTTTTGATTGCCAGGAAGTCTATTTGCATCAAAAACAGCAGTTCTTCCCTTTATTTCCCTGATAGTTACCTCATCTCTCCGATTTGAAGATTTATTTCGGGGCGTCATTTTGCGTATTTCGTAAGGCGAAAAGGGAAGATCTTTCCCCAGCCAATAGAACGTCGCAGCAAGTTCATAATCGTCAGCAATCTTTGCTTTCAGTTCATTCACCTTTTTTCTGAAAATCTGCCATTCACCCGATTTAAGCCAGGCAGCATTAAAAATATTCTTCTCTGTTGCTAT
>Ga0209430_1001419_pt1 | contig 17828 bp, 16 predicted proteins | sample BarGraIncub1133A_FD_184504 | JGI IMG/M metagenome (GOLD analysis project Ga0209430, IMG submission 184504) | Arctic peat soil microbial communities from Barrow, Alaska - Barrow Graham LP Incubations 11-33A (SPAdes) (version 2) | ecosystem: Environmental > Terrestrial > Soil > Wetlands > Peat... | reverse complement strand
GCTGGACCAGGTGATCCAGCAAAACGCAGGAGCCGCCGAGGAGATGTCCTCGACGGCGGAGGAACTCTCCAGCCAGGCGGAACAGCTGCAATCGACCATAGCTTTTTTCAAGGTGAAGGAAACCGGTTCGGCAAAGAAGGCCGTCAGCCGTAAAAAGGCGGAGGTACAACACGTTACAAAATCCTCCTCAGCCGTGCAGCATGTCTCTCAAAAGGACGATGACTCCAATGAACACGGACATTCTCTTGCCATGAACGATTCGTCCGGGCTGAATGACTCCGCTTTCGAGAAGTACTGAAGATATAACTGCCGAGATTACTGCCGAAAATGACCAGGATAATTCGGCAGTAATCTCGACCCCAATCAGACCGGATTTGCCGGCTGGAAGGAGCGGACATGAGCGCTATAGAGACAGAAGCGAGCACACAGTACCTCACCTTCAAACTCGATGAAGAGATTTTCGCGCTGGACGTGGCAGAGGTTAGGGAGATTCTTGACTTCACGACGGTAACCAAGATTCCCCAGACACCGGAGTTCATGCGGGGGGTGATCAACCTGCGCGGTAGCGTGGTTCCTGTCATGGATCTGCGGCTGAAGTTCGGCATGAGCGCCACTGAAAAAACGGTTAACAGCTGCATCGTCGTCACCGAGATGACGATGGGGGCCGAGAGTATCGTCATCGGGGTTCTGGCTGATGCGGTGCAGGAGGTGATCGACATGGAGCCGGAGCAGATCGAGCCCGCACCGCGCATCGGTGCCAAGCTCAACATGGATTTCATCCTCGGTATGGGCAAGCACAACGGGACGTTCATGATGATCCTCGACATCGACAAGATCTTCGAGAACTCCGATCTCGAGCTGGAGCAGACAATGGACGCCGCTTGACGTAGTGGCCCCTCTCGCAGGCGCCGAATCTTTGTTCCTGCGGTGTGAGGTGTCGTATTCTCCGAATCATCTTTCGCGCAAACGTCTGAAAGTCTAGCCTGCCCCCGCAGCCCTTCCTTCGGGGTTGAAGCTCATCCCTTCGATGATGAGGCTCAGGCGAAAATGGGCAGTTATCAACTCAATATATTTAATCATTCAGGGAGGTTACCTTGGATGCTCGGGAGACTTAAATTGAGCAGGGTGTCGAAAAAGGGGAAACAGTAGCTGCTTGGGCAGGGGGAAGAAGTAGAGGGTAACGTTGAGGTACCCTCAGGACTGAACTTTAGCGCCAACCGGTTGGCCCGCCAGTTCAGGTGATCGTTGTGCATGCAACTTCGGACCAGGGCCCATGGCCGTCCTGGCCCTGGTGCCTCATTCTGAAGAAGGTAAGCCCGCTGCGATGCTCTCCTTCACCATGTTCTTGGAATCGGGAAAGATCGCCTTGTGCAGACGTGCCCCGGCGGCACAGGCCTCTACGATCAAAGCAATTATTTCTTGGCGCGCCGGGAGGTCAATTTTTCTGCCTCGGGCTCCTCCCAGAGCGCCTGGAACTTTTTTTGAAGGACCAACAAAGCCGCAGTCTCGGCCAATGCTTTATCTTTGCGGTTCAGTTCTTTCTCAAGTTGCTTGATAGTCGCTGTTTGTTCCTTCAGTTGCTCGCGTTCGGCCTTACTAATCGGAGCAGAAGAGCCTTGCACGAAGCCGTTCTTCCAGTCGGCGATCTGCTCCGGGTAAAACCCCTTTCGCCGACAGTATTCACCCAGTTCAACTTCACTGAGGCTGGCAGTCTCGATTATAACGGCCAGTTTTTGTTCGTTACTTAAGTTGCCAGCCTGCTGATTTCGATTTGCCACCGGTTCTCCTTGGGCCTTGCTGTATTGGCCTCGCCAGCAGTACAGAGTATCCTTAGGAACTCCGGTTTCCTTTACCATGTCAGGGACGCTGACGTTATGCGGAGGTAGTAGCTTAGCAATAATGCTCGACTTGAATTCTGCTGCGTATCTGGTGGCCATACCCTCTCTCTTTTGCCCCACAGGTTAACACAAAAGTTCGGAGGAGAGGCGACATCTATCCTGACACAGGGGGGCAACGAGGAACGAATGAGAACACCAACGGGCTATTGCGGCACTATTTTCCAAAAGGGATAGACTTTAGAAAGATATCTGAAGAAGAGCTTGGGCTCATCATCAAAAAGGTCAATCACCGACCGAGAAAGTGTCTCAACTACCGAACGCCCCATGAAGTCTTTCGCCATGCTTCTTGTGGTGCACTTGGGACTTGAATTCACCCTTCTTGTAAGCGTTTTTGGTGTGTAATTACGGTCGGGAAATGATTTGGTTTTCAATTCCTGCTTAAAGGCATAGATGGTTTTTACACAAATTAGCTTGATTGCTAAGCCGAGCGATCAGGGATCTCACTTGGACAATGGACAAAGCCTCAAATGTCTCATGGACGCAACCCCCTACGTGCTTTCTTAGAAACAATGATGCCCTTGGATTTTGGGATCACGATATCAGAATGGCAAATGTAAGGTGAATATTGTAAGACTGTAACTTGCTGCCATCGCGATAGATTGTTCTGAAATATGATACAATTGAGAACCGAGTCGAGTGTATAGTTCACTATCAAAAGGGGGACGAAATGGCAGGGAGCAAATCTATACTCGCTGAAATTATGGCAACAAGGCTGGCTCCTACAGAACGCAACAAGTTTATAGAATGGTCGAATAATGTTAGTAATGAGGACTTTGACGAAGGGTTGATATCGTTTTTCACAATTAGCGAGTTACAAGACGCAGTAGGTGAATACGCCATTGAACAACTGCAAGAACTTGAGATGCATTGCAATATCAAGATCACAGCAATTATTGATGTACATGACAAGATTTATCACTACCGTCAGGGTAACGAGTAGGCAAAAATAGGTGAATTGGAGAGGTGAGCCGTGGGGTCGCACCTTGGAGAGTGACACGCGACCTCTGACGGGCGGAAACGTTACATGTCAATGCGACCCCATGGGGTTATTGCTGTAGTGCCACTGCGTCAAGGGACGCTGAGCCTGTCGAATCGAATCGCGATCTATCTCAACCCATCCTCTGGGACTGAGAAACGCGACTATCTTTTTCCCTCGAATCGAATCATCAAGAATGTCCTTGAGGACGGTTCTGACCTCACCATTGGCAAAAGTACCGACATTTTCATTCCGACATACTCCGTCCACCTCGATTTCAATCTAACCAACTCCAGAACATCAGAATAGCGCACCAGCAACCTGACACACTGGCCTGGCAGCTGGTTACACTCGCCCGGCAACATGACATACTGGCCTGGTAACTGGTTACACGGTGAATGGCAACCTGTCACACTAGCCTGGCAACTGATTACACTCGCCCGGTGACATGCCGCACTTGCCCGGTAACCAGGCCACTGCTATCCGTAAAGGAGGCAAATACTCTTGAAACTGGGGGATGGCCCGTTATATTCAAAAAAATTTCCAATGGTCCTTGCCATGCTTTTGATACCGGCTAGTATAGGAAACAGAAAAATTAGCCATGACTACCTGGGGTGCCGTCTATGCTGGATTATCTGGTTATAAATTTTAGGAACCTGAGCCATGCGGATTTCATCATTAAGGTCGGGAGCATTGCGGACCATTTGTCTGCCCACCACGGTTTTGAATCCGCCTGGCCGGAAGACGTGCCGAGTCCAACGGAGCTCAAGGAGAATGTTGCCAACTTCACCGGCGCGGTAAATGCGGCAGCCAATGGGGACCGTCATAGGATCCAAGAACGCGACGCGATGCGTACCGATTTGGAGATAGACGTCGCCATGACCGGCCAGCATGTTGTAATGAGGTCCATTAGGAGGAAAGATCCCAGTCTGCTCCAGAATACCGGATTCGACCTGAAGAAGCGGACTACCAACAAAACGGTCAGTTACGCCTTGGTGGATGCGCCCGCGAAATTTTCGGTGAAGCACGGGCCCATGTCGGGAACGCTGACCGCTAGGGCAAACCGGGTAGCCGGGGCGGCTACCTACGAACTTCAGGCTTGCGAGAGCGACCCGACCAACGAGGACTCCTGGAAGACCCTGGACCAGTACGTGCACTGCAGCCGTATAGAGGTGAAAGGTCTGGAGCCGGGTAAAAAGTTCCTCTTCAGGATCAGAGGTTTCGGTGTTAACGGTCACGGCCCCTGGTCCTCTTCCGTCAGCATCATGGTGATATGAATTCTTAAAAGGACAACCCAAGGGGGCACCTCTGAACAATCAACCAAATGGTGATGATTCAGAGGTGCCCCCTCTGTCTCTCCTGACCCCTCTCTCTGCACCGGATCGACGGAAGCGTCGCAACCGGCCTTTTTACTGCCGATCATCTCCGTTTAGCTTCTAGTGCCTTACTAAGTACGCAACATGTGATGACTGTCGGTAGCATTTACGATACTGGAAGGAAATAATGGCAAGAATGGTTGTTACTTGCAACGCGCTCAATCTTCGCAAGAGCCCCAGCCTGACGGCTGAGATTGCCAATGTTTTGCTTCGTGACGAGGAAGTGGAGTTCATCGGGGCGTCGTCCGACAATTACTGGTTTAAAGTGCGTTGCTCAGGCGACAGGGAAGGGTGGGCGTCACACAAGTTTCTTACGGCAGCTCCTGCCGCCTCGGCCACCTCCTCTCCCTGGTTTGAGGTGGCGGAAGCAGAACTGGGGGTGCACGAGATGCCTGGGTTCCGAAACAACGCCAGGATTATACAGTACCTGAAATCCACCACGCTAGGCGAACCGTACTGCTCCTGTGACGAAACTCCATGGTGCTCATCCTTCGTTAATTGGTGCATGGAAAGATCCGGTTACGAGGGGACTGGCTCCGCCGCTGCAAGATCATGGCTCGACTGGGGAAAAGAGGTGGACAGACCGTGTCCAGGGTGCATCGCCGTTTTTACCCGTGGAGGGGGCGGTCACGTCGGTTTCTACGTTGGGGAGACGGCCGAAACAGTGAAGGTCCTCGGTGGTAACCAGGGAGATCAGGTGAGCGTTCGGGAATACCCGAAATCTCGACTGCTGGGGTACAGGATGCCCAGGTTGTAGAAGCGACAAGCTCATTCCAAAAAAGGTGCTTCTTATGCCCACTCCCCATGGTCCCAGAAAGTGCCCTAAAACTTAAGGGGGATCTTCTTCGTGGGGGAAATCGGCTAATGGGAGACTCGCCAGATTCAGCCCGCTTGCCTGGTTTCAAGCCACGGATATACTAACTAAGTCTATTGCAACAACCAAAAGGAGGAGAACCGGCCATGAAAGTTCATGAGGGCGACGTGCTGGTCTGTGGTACTGACGATTGCAAGATTGAGCTGACCGTAACCAAGGAGTGCAAGTCCAAAACCTGCGGCGAAACCTGCAATATCGAAGCGACCTGCTGCAAGAAGCCCATGAAACTGAAAAAGTAGGTTTTGACTCTGGGGCGGGATGTTCCAGGAGGTTAATATAAATTCTAGGCCGCACTCTTTTTGGGTGCGGCCTTTTTTTGGGAAGCGCACCCTTTTTGCGTCGTGAGCGTCACGAGGTCACACCTGGACAAAGGACAAAGCTTAAAATGTCCCATGTCCGGGCGTGGCCCCCCAAAAAACCTTCTTGCTTGCCGGCAGAGCCGTCTCCAAGGCTTAAGACGATCCACCGTTTCTCACAGGAATGACCTGCTATTGCAGTGGCGGCGTGCTTTGGCCAAAACCATTATATCCCCAACAGGCCACGGTGCCGTCGGTCCTAACTCCGCAGCTATGAGCAATCCCCGCAGACACCTGAGTGAAGGCGCCGGCGGGCGATTTGCATTCGCCCGCATCATTATTCCCCCAGCAGGCCACGGTAAGGTTTGTCTTTACTCCGCAGGTATGATTAGTACGTCCGTTAGCCACCTGGATGAAGTAACCGGCTGGCGGTGTGCTTTGGCCGAAACCATTATCACCCCAGCAGGCCACTGTGCCATCGGTCCTAACTCCGCAGGTATTGTTCCAACCGGCTGTCACCTGGGTGAAGGTGTCTGCCGGCGGAGTGCTTTGACCTGCATTATTGAAGCCCCAGCAGGCCGCGGTGCCATTGGTCCTCACACCGCAGGTAAAGGCCCATCCAGCCGCCAACTGGGTGAAGCTGCCTGCTGGTGGCGTGCCTTCGCCTGAATTATTCAATCCCCAACAGGCCACGGTGCCGTCTGTCTTTATACCGCAGCCATGATCATGCCCAGCAGCAACCTGGATGAAGGTGCCGGTGGGCGGTGTGCTTTGACCTAATCCATTATCTCCCCAGCAGGCCACGCCGCCATCGGTCCTTACCCCGCAGGTATAGCCTGCCCCGGCGGCCACCTGGGTGAAGGTACCGGCAGGCGGCGTGCTTTCGCCTAAATTATTCAACCCCCAGCAGGCCACGGTGCCGTCTGCTGTCTTTACCCCGCAGGTATGGCCATCTCCTGCAGAGACCTGGCTGAAGCGCAGGGGGATAATAATGCGAAGGGAGGCGATCAGGGCCCCCACCTCTACTTTGGTGTAATAGGCACTCATATCAGGTGCTGGACCTGGCAGGCCTTGGGGGCCGGGATCACCCTTTGCCCCTTGGGGGCCCTGCGGCCCTTCCTGATTCCAAGAGATGGGAATCTCTAGTCTGGTGTCACAATTGCCCGGGCCCTTCACGATGCGAGTAATTCCGCCCAACTTCCCATAACAACCATAAATTGTCGCCGCGTCTCCTGTGCATGGCATTCCCGCAATGACGAAAACAACTAGGCAGGTACTGACAGCCGCTGTGGTTAGCCTTTTCATATCTCCTCCTTTAGGTTAGAGAAACTGCGCCCTCCTGCTGATGGCATGGAAACGTCTCTTCTGCCTCATTGTTGATTGATCGAGAACTGAAAAGGCCGAGCATGCAAAGGATGATTCCCTTGGCAGCTCAAACATCTTCACCGTGAAACCCCGCAGTTTTCCGCCCCCACCTCGCGGTGGGGGCGGCAATTTTGGTGCGCGGACATCGTCATTGGCTATCTCTAAACCTATTGTGTGCTTATTATTTGTCAATCCTCCAAATTGACCTGCGCGGGGTGGATTCACCCAACCCCACTTTCTTGCAGAGATTTGCGAGAGGAATCATTCATCTTTTGAAGGATAGCGGGGGGATACGGTAGGTGACTTGTGTAATCAATTAATGTCACATCGCCTGTAATCGTGCAAAAAGAGGAGGCCCGTACGGCTCGCCAAGCTGTGGCCAGGCGGGCAATTCATAAAAAGCCACCGAGTTATTGAAAGCCTCGGGGCAGCATGTAGAGGGAGTTTGCCGATCGGCTTAGGGAGGAGTGAGCAAACCTATCAAGCAGGCGCGCTCAATAGTGCATGCCGATCGTCAAATACAGATCCTTCCCGTCGTAGGGGAAACTGGCGGAAGAAAACGAAGGCGCCCTTAACAGTCCTTTTGCGTCGTTTGAAAAACCGTAGCCTTCCGTGGGCATACCCAGGAAGTTGGTATCGAGCTTGCCATTCATATTCTAATCATGAACGACAGCAAGTGCATAGGTTCCCGCCGGGATCTCCACAAAGTCGCAGCGAGCTTGTGACTTGCGAATTTTTATTACCATGATATTCGTGGCTGAGCGCAGATACTCAGTGGGAAAGCCGACTGACGAATTGAAAAGAGCGCAGGCTACCGTTCCAGTGCTGTTATTGATGTCCAGGATCTTAACATGAATTCCGGGGCATGGTGCTTGGGCAAAGGCAGCGGCAGGAAGGTCGATGAGGGTTAAAATTGTAAACCACTCTGCCCATAGAACCAACACAGGGACCTGTAACCACTTCGCCGTGAAGATTCGCTCCGACTTCGAGATGACTGACTCTTTCATGATCTTCCTCGCAAACCTGAACCGCCCTTGCCTGAGCTAACCGCCGAAAGATTCTCTCACCCGTTGTTCTGGCGCAATATCAGGTTGTTCGTCAGGGATCGTTGCTACAGCCTTGCCACTGTTAATCATTGGCGCTCAGATCGCCGATCTCCCGTAAAATACTAATATTATCAAATTGTCATGGGTTAGTCAGCTGTCGAGGGCCAGGGCTATTTGCCACCATCTCGGGTTGCCCCTTTCCCGATCTCAATCTTGATAAGGTGAGGACCTATGATAATATTATTCTAATTAAAACAGGGAGGTGCGCGATGAAAAAAATCATCGGAGTTCTCGGAGTGATGGCGTTTGTAGGCCTGACTGGATGCGCGACGCATGACTTTGTCCGTACCCAGGTAGACCCGTTGGCTGAACGCGTTGGCAAACTGGAAGCTCAGGCCTCGCAACTTAGTGCAATGGCGGATGCCAACAAGGCTGCCATTGCGCAGGTTAACGACAAAGCACAACAGGCGCTAGACGCCGCGAACAAGGCAGCAGATGATGCCAAGAGCGCTAAAGCCGGTGTCGAGGAAGCCAAAGCTGCGGCCCTGAGAGCCGAGAATGCCGCGAAAGAAGCCGAGCAGTCTGCCAAGGAATCTCAGCAAATGGTGAAAAAAACAGAAAAGATCTTCAAACTCGAGCAGAAAAAATAATCGGAAACCACACGTATAGGGGGCTTGCCCCCTATACGAAGCAGCTCTGGCGAAAAGTGAGTTCATACCGTGCAGCGATCCTACCTTTTACCTGTGATGATACTTCTCTTTCTGATCTGGTGCCCGGGTCCATTTCAACATCACGCCAGCGGTGCCGAGGTCCTCTTTCGTCACAGTGTGGGCGGAACGGAAGGTTTCCATGCCATAAGTGCGGTCGATACGCTCGTTGAACTGGCCAGGCGCTATGATGTCGGCTTCAACGAGATTGAGGCAGCCAATCCCGGTGTTGACCCTTTTGATCCTGAGGAGGGGAGCAGGGTCGCCATACCGGGGCGATGGATTCTTCCAGACGTTCCGCGACGCAGAGGGATCGTCATCAACCTGGCGGAGATGCGCCTCTACTATTTTCCCTCCCGTAACAAGGATCTCGTCGAAACCTTCCCTATTGGTATCGGTGACGAAGGATGGGATACGCCCACCGGTAGCTTCCGCATCATCGAAAAGAAGGTGAATCCGGCGTGGTATGTGCCCGCCTCCATCCGTGCCCAGAACCCGGAACTCCCTGCAATAGTGCCGCCGGGACCCGATAATCCCCTCGGTACCCACGCCCTGCGTCTATCAATCGGTACAATTCTCATTCATGGTACCAACCGTCCCTTTGGTATCGGCAGGTTGGTAAGTCATGGCTGCATACATCTGTATCCCGAAGACATGATCGAACTGTTCGGAAAGGTAAAGCTTGGGACCATCGTGACCATAGTTAGGCAGCAGGTGAAGGCGACGTCTGTGGATGGGCGGGTGTTGGTGGAAATCCATGGAGATGACAACGGTGGCGCGTACCAGGAGGCACTCGAACTGCTGCAAAGGAAGGGGGTGAGGTCAAAGGTGAACTTGGTGAAGCTGATTGCGGCGGTGCTGGCCAGTTCGGGCATGCCAAGCGATGTGACGAGAGAATAGGGATTACGGCTTAATGATGATCGGCGTACCGTCGGGCACCAGTCGCCAGATTTCGTCCATCTGATCGTTGTTCACGGCGATGCATCCCTTGGTCCAGTTTTTTCTGTAATGGATTTCGGCAAGATCCTCGTATCCCTTGGGAAGACCGTGAATCATGAGGTTCCCCCCAGGCGCATAACCGCTGTTTTTTGCCGCGTCGAGATCCCGGCTGTTGGGGTAGGAAAAGTGGAGCGATTTGTAATACCCGCTCTCCTTTTTATGGCGGTCGATGATATAGGTCCCTTCCGGAGTCCGGCAGTCGCCCGCCTTTTGTTTGGGCCCCAGCGGATTTCTGCCCAGTGCGACCCGGTAGGAGCGGACCACTTTGTTTCCGGCAAGTAGTTGCATGATATTCCGGCTTTTATAGACGGCCACGAGTTGAACCGGTGGAACAGATGGATTGGCTGCATAGGCGGTATTGGCGTGACGCGGAGGCACCCCGATCGTGACCAGGACCAATGCCATGATGAAAAATGAAAAGATGCGAGACTGAGTGGATTTCTTCGACATGTCATACAGTTTAGCAAAAGCCTAGGATAAAATACATCGCACAATCCTTTATACGCCCCCGCCACCCCGCGGCACTCGCCCGCCTTCCTTGCACACTTGCCCGCCACTTCGCTTTGCCGTCGGCACTGCGCAGTAGTTGATATATTTACCGGTTGCCATAACTTCTTCGACCTATATAGTTGCAACGTACTGTGTTTTATAAGAAGCATTGCCTGATGCAAAACATTTCGCAATGATGACCAAGTGATTTTCAAAAGGAGGTTATTATGAAGTACATTATTGCCATGTTGGCAATCATATTCATGGCCGACATTGGAACATGTCTTGGCGTTGATGGATCTATCTGCAACCCCGGTGATATAAACTATTATCCAAGTGGTAAATTGAGAACATGCACACTCAAAGATGATTTCACTATCAATGATGTTAAATGCAAACAATATTCACTCATAACTTTATACGAAACAGGAATGCTCAAAAACTGCGTCATAGGTGACTATTACAATTATGTAAATATCACTTGCAATCAGCATAGCCAGGTTAGCTTGTATCCATCCGGGAAATTAAATACCTGCGATCTATCCAAAGCAGTATTCATTGATGGTAAAACCTGTGCGGAATTTGGGACTATATCTCTCTTTGAAGATGGAAAATTGAAATCCTGTAGCACGTCTCCTTGATTGCATGGTTGAGAGCTTTCGATACAAATCGTTATTCAGTAGCAATTAGTGTGGCCAGGGCGGACGGCGAACTCAGCAAAACATCTGTACTTTTAAAGGCATGAATATAAGATATCGTAGTCCGGACTATTAAAGTAACGTAAACTAAGTCCATGCCCGTTGACGGCTGTTGTTAACGTCCTCCCTTAGCCTCCTCTTGACTTCACCCCGCCGTTACTCGATAAGAACAGATACTTGCAGCAGGGTTGCCGATTTAGTGTCCAAATTATTCTGCCATAGGAGACCTGAGTAAGAGAAACCTGCCCCCTTGAAGACGGGGCAGGTTTCTTTTGCTTCTGGTAAGGAATAACCAATCATTCCGTACATCGGCGCGAATTGTTTTCCAAATAACGATCATTCGCATACTAATGTACAGTTAATTTAGAAACTCTCGAATCCATCATCGGTATTTTGCAGATGCAAGACAGCACCCAGGTGGCCTGCATGGGTTAATCGCGGCGATTTGCTCTGAGCCGCTTTTTTAAGCGCCGGCTTAGAGACAACTTTGGCAGCCTGCCGCACCGAGCCGAGAGCTGATCCAGCCTCCCCGTTGTTGAAGAAGCCGATGACACCTTGCAACTGCTCCGACTGGGAGGAAAGCTCCTCAGCGGTCGATGACATCTCTTCGGCGGCGGCGGCATTTTGCTGGATCACCTGGTCCAACTGCTGGATCGCCTTGTTGATCTGTTCGGCGCCGGTATCCTGCTCCTTGCAGGCGGCGGAGATCTCCTGAACCAGTTCGGCGGTGCGCTGGATGTCAGGGAGCATCCGGGTAAGCATATCCCCCGCATTCACGGCGACCTCGACGCTGGAGGAGGAGAGCTGTGATATCTCGGCAGCGGCCTTCTGGCTTCTTTCGGCAAGCTTTCTCACTTCACTTGCCACCACAGCAAACCCCTTGCCGTGCTCTCCTGCACGAGCAGCCTCTATGGCAGCGTTCAGGGCGAGGAGGTTCGTCTGCCTTGCTATCTCTTCGATTATGGAGATCTTCCCGGCGATATCCTTCATCGCATTAACCGTCTGGGCGACAGCCTTGCCCCCCTCCTGAGCGTCGGTTGCGGACTTGACGGCGATCTTCTCCGTCTGCATCGCATTGTCTGCATTTTGCCTGATGTTGGCCGACATCTCTTCCATGGCGGCAGATGCCTCCTCCGCAGCGGCAGCCTGCTCGCTTGCCCCTTGGGAAAGTTCCTCTGAACCTGAGGACATTTGCTGGCTCCCGGCAGCCACATTATCGGAAGCGGCCTTCACGTCGGTCACCACCTCGGAGAGCTTGGCAACCATTGCAGATAGCGACTTCATCAACTCGTCGTTGCCCGAGCGCTCTACAAGCTGCACCGTCAAGTCCCCGGCCGCCACCTGTTTTGCCGCGGCAGTGATGGTGTCGGTCGCCTGGATCAGCACATTCAGGTTGTTCTTGATCGCGTTGAAGTCCCCACTGTACTCGTCCTTTATCTGCGGAGGCATGTCCCCCTTGGAAATCCGCTCCACGTATTCCGCAGCCATGTTCAGCGGGCCGATAACAGTATCAAGTGTCTGATTGACTCCAGCCACGACTTTCCGGAAGTCCCCGTGATGCTTGCCGGCATCGGCGCGGACGGCGAGTTTACCCTCAACAGCGGCATTTACGAGCAGTACTGTATCCGTGACCATAATTCCGACTGCTTCTTTTACCTTGCCGAGACTGTCATTGATCTTGACGAAACCCTCCCGGGTTTCAGCTGTATACTCATCGGCATCCTTTACCTGAAGATTCATGTCGAGGTCGCCGATCGCCAGTTTGGTCAGATTCGCCGCCATACGGTCAATCTCTTGCCTTGAGTATTCCTGGTTCCTGAGAATGGCGGTCAGATCGCTAACCACCTCGATGTAGCCGATTTTCTCACCCGCGTGATTGATCAGGTGTGAGGTGTCCTGCTTGCAACTCGAACCGCACCAGTCGAAGAAGCTCTGATCGACACCTTTTTGGAGCTGCCTGATGCCGCACTTCTCGGTGTTGCAGATATTGGCACCGGCGTTGCTGCATGGCTTGCCGACAGCCGACTTGCGATCCTTGATTTGTCCTGCGTCCACCAGCAATTTTTCGAATGGTTTGTTGAGTAAGGTCCAATTCATATCCATGTCGGTTACATGGATCGGGAACGGCACCGCATCTATAATCGCCTCGTACCACACAACCTTGTCCACGACAGTATCGAGGGTCTGATTGATTCCAGCCACGACCTTTTGGAAGTCCCCATGATGCTTGCCGGCATCGGCGCGGGTGGCCAAGTCACCCTGCACCGCGGCATTAACCAGCATGACAGTGTCGGCGACCATGGCGCCGACGGCATCCTTAACCTTGGCCAGGCTGTCATTGATCTTGACGAACCCTTCCCGGGTGACAGCAGTGTGCTCGTCGGCATCCCTTACCTGAAGGTTCAAGTTGAAGTCGCCTACCGCCAGCTTGGTGAGGTTGTCTGCCATCCTGTCGATCTCCGCACGAGAGTATTCCTGGTTCCTGAGGATGGCGGTCAGATCGCTGACCACCTCGACGTAGCCGATTTTCTCGCCCGCGTGGTTGATCAGGTTCGAGGTGTCCTGCTTGCAGCTCGATCCGCACCAGTCGAAGAAGCTCTGGTCCACACCCTTCTGGAGCTGCTTGATGCCGCACTTCTCGGTGTTGCAGATGTTCGCGTTGGCGTTGCTGCACGGCTTGCCGACGGCCGATTTGCGGTCACTGATCTGCCCGGCGTCGATCAGCAGTTTTTCGAACGGCTTGTTGAGAAAGGTCCAGTTCATATCCATGTCGGTTACATGGATCGGAAACGGCACCGCGTCGATAATCGCCTCGTACCACGCAACCTTGTCCACGACAGTATCGAGGGTGGCGTTGAAACCGACGACAATCTTCCGGAAGTCTCCCAGGTGTTTGCCCGCATCGGCGCGGGTTGCGAGTTTGCCGGCAATGGCGGCGTCGGAAAGCATACTGGCATCGGCCACCAACGCCCGAATCGTATCGACCATCTTCTTCATTGCAGCCATGACACTGGCAGAGTCTCCGGGTGCAAGGACTATCTCACGGCTCAGGTCGCCAACGGCAACTAGGTTCGCAACATCGCCCACCTCCCTGGGGTCAGCTCCGAGCTGGCGAAGGACTAAACGGGATATGAAGATGCCAAGGCCCACGGCAAGGAGCAACGCACCTATGATGGCTATCAGGAGTGTCGTCTCTGCCTTCCTGGTCATCGATTTGGCGAGAGCCTTGGAATCTTCGGCAATCTTAATGTTCAAGGCAGTAATCTTGTCGAGAAGATCATCGGCTTCGGAAAAGTTTTTCTTGGCATTTACCAAGGAATACTTCCTGGCCTCCGGGAACTTGCCCGCCTTGATGAGCTCCATAACTGTCCCATGATCTTTTTTCCAGGCTTCCCAGGCAGGGACGAAATTTTTCCAAAGAGCCTCTTCTTCCTTGGTCTGGGGCAAGGGTTCGTATATCTTCCACCCCTTGCCAGCACGGTTCCAGGCGTCCTTGAGTATGTTTTGTTGACTCACATATTCTTTCTGGTCCAGTTGCAACAGGCAGGTACGTTCCGCCCGCTGGATTGCCGTCTGGGCTTCGTTCATTATTGCCAGCCCTTCAATGCTCGGCAGCCGTACTGTCCCCACCTCGATAAGGGAATCATTGATTGACATCATGCCTCGGTAACCGACACCGCCGATCGCTACCGCAAGGATCGCCACCAGGATAAACCCGGTCATCAGTTTCCCGCGCATACTCAGTTTCTTCAACATTTTCTACCTCCGTTTCGTGAAATTTCCATTAGGTTAGCAGGAACTCGACCGCTCCCATCTCTCGGTTTTATTGCGTTTATCCCGATATTTGCCAGAGGATTTCTGATTGGCAAGCAAGTTCAGACCGTTCTCAATAGTTTGCGACCATTTCGTCGTCCATCTCCACATCCTCGGCGGAAAACACCTTGTCAATGTCCAGAATGATGATGAGCTGATCGGCGTGCTTCCCCATGCCCCGGATGAAGTCAATATTCAGCTTGGTACCGATGCGCGGTGGCGGCTCGATCTGGCCGGGTTCCAGGTCTAGTACCTCCTGGACCGCATCCGCCATCGCTCCCATCACTATCTTTTCACCGTCCAAGTCAACCTCGACGATGATGACGCAGGTATTCACCGTCTTCTCGGCCATCGTCTTGCCGAATTTTAAGCGCAAGTCAACGACCGGGACCACGCTGCCGCGAAGGTTAATCACTCCGCGCATGTAGTCCGGTGTCTTGGGGACCTTGGTAATGGTTGTGAAGTCCAGCACTTCTCGCACCTTCCCGATATCGAGGGCGAACAGTTCTTCTTCCAGTTTGAACGTCAAGAACTGGGTGGTTTCTGCAATCAATTCAACTGCCATTGGTTTATTCTCCTTTGCTCGGGGTGTGATGAGTGCCCGGAACGACCTCCCCGTCTCGTAGCATATAAGTGGATTTTTAGCCCATTGCGGCCAGGGCTCAGGTGCATGTCAGCAGACGAAAAAACAACTGGCAGACCCCCCATTTTTTCAATTACCTGCCTGCTGATGGCGAGTGCCCGCCCCGGCCCGTCCGCGACCTGCTTACACCTGATGAACAGGTTTTTCTCGATCATCAGGCAGGCATCGGGAGAACATTCGGACAAGGTCTCGAACATGCGGTTGTTATGCGTTTGCTCCACTGCCGTCTCCTTATCCGCAAACGGGCTGCTACCCATCCACCCATGCCGCCATTCCGGCTAGCGTTACCCTGTTCCTGCCGCCTGCCTTGGATCGGTACATCGCCTGGTCCGCTTCCTCGATGAACCGCTGCGCGTTCCATCCCTCGGCGATCTGCGCACCCACAACACCCGCGCTGAGGGTGACTTTTCCGAGAACGGTCGAGGTGGCGTGGGGGATCGACCGTGCCGCCAATTCCTCCCTGAACAGTTCGGCAAGTTGAGCCGCCTTGTCTGGCGGGGTGTCTGGAAGGATCACCGCGAATTCCTCGCCTCCGTAGCGGGCGGGGAGGTCGCCGGCCCGCCTGAAGGTGGCCAGCATGATCGCGGCGACCTCCTGCAGGCACCGGTCTCCAGCGGGATGACCGTAATGGTCGTTGTAGCACTTGAAGAGGTCGACATCGCACATGATCAGGGAGAGGAATTGGCGGCTGCGGAAGGCCCGCTTGATTTCCGCGTCGAGCACCTCGTCGAAGTTCCGCCGGTTCGCCAGCCCGGTCAGACCGTCCTTGCGGGCGAGCTCCTCGAGCTCCCGGTTCTTTTCCCCCAGTTCCAGGCTGAGCTTTTCCTGCAGGTCGCGATGGTATTTGAGCTTCAGGTGGTTTTTCACCCGAGCCTTCACGATCGGCGGGCTGATCGGCTTGGTGATGTAGTCGATGGCGCCGCATTCGAGTCCCCTCGCCTCATCCTCCAGGCTCCCCAGGGCGGTGACGAAGACGACCGGAATCCGGGCTGTCCGAGGATCTTCCTTGAGCAATTTGCACACCTGGTAGCCGTCCATGTCCGGCATCATGATGTCAAGCAGGATCAGGTCCGGCAGTTCCCGGAGCGCCACCCGCAGACCGGCCGAGCCGTTCTTGGAGAAGAACAGCACGAAATCTCCCTCCAGGATCTGATACAGGAGCTCGATGTTCGCCAGGGTGTCATCGATGATGAGGACTTTCTGCCTCTCCCTGCGCGCGGCAGTCTCATCGGTCATAACGCCACTCCCATCTCTTCCGCCAAGCCGGTGAGCTGACAGAAGGCATCGTTGAAATCAAGGGCGTTCATCGCCGCCGCGAGCCGATCAGAACTCGCTCCGGTGAGCATGGGAGCCAGTCCCTCCCAAACCTTGAGGGCGTTCATATTGTCCGTTTCCAGCAGCTCCGAGAGTTCCCTGAGGAGCGCGGCGCTCTTCTCGTGGTCAAAGGAAACTCCCTTGCGGGCGTGCATTTCCGCCTCCTCGCGCTCCATGGCCTCCACGGTGCGAAGCACCTCGGCAAGCTTTTCGGCAAAAGTCTCCAAGGGGAGCGTCCAGCCGCCGGCATCCTTTCCCGTGAGCGATCGTTCCAGCGCCAGGGCGGCGTTGCGAAGTTCGGTCGCGCCCAGGGTCCCTCCGACCCTCTTCACGGAATGCACCAGGCGCAGGGCAAGGAGGAGGTCCCCCCTTGCCAGGGCATCCCGCAGCGTTTCCAGAGTCTCCAGGTTTTCCCCGCGGAAGCTGACCAGAAGCTTCCGCAGAAGGGGCGCGCTTTCCAGGGTTTGCAGAGCCAGGGGAAGGTCGATGCCAGGGAGTTGATCGGGAAGGAGAGGGCCTCCGCCGTCCGGGTCCGCCGGGATCGCTTCCTCCTCGACAACAAGCGGCAGTACGACCCACCTGCGCAGGGCCGAGTACAGCTCGCTCACATTGACTGGTTTGTTGAGCTGATCGTTCATTCCGGCCTTGAGGCAGAGCTCGCGGTCGCGATCCTGGACTCTCGTGGTTACGGCTATGATCGGGAGCTCCTTGAAGGCAGGGTCGAGGCGGATGAGCCGGGTCGCCTCCATTCCGTCCATGACCGGCATCAGGACGTCCATGAAGACCGCCTGGTAGACGACGCCGGACCGGGTCACCTGGCTGACCGCATTGACGCCATTGTCCGCCAGATCGACGATGACCCCTTTTCGCTCCAGGATTTCCTTGACCATCTCCCGGTTGAGGAAATCGTCCTCCACGAGCAGGACTCGTACCCCCTTGAAGGGCGCGTGGCCCGGCAGCTCCTGGCGGCCCAGATCGGGTTCCAGAGCCGCCGCCTCCATGCTGGACGGGACGCGCAGCTTGACGAGGAAGCTGAAGTCGCTCCCCTTCCCGAGCTCGCTCTCCACCCCTATGGAGCCCCCCATTTTTTCGATTAACTGCCTGCTGATGGCGAGCCCCAGCCCGGTCCCGCCATATCTGCGGGTCGTCGATCCGTCCGCCTGCACGAAGGGAGTGAAGAGCTTCGCCTGCTGCTCGGCGGACATCCCGATGCCGGTGTCGACGATCGAGAAGCGCAGCTCCGCCTCGCCGTCCCCTCCCGCCACCTGCTCCACGGATACGGTCACCTTCCCCTTTTGGGTGAACTTGAAGGCGTTGCTGGTGAGATTGAGGAG
>Ga0209430_1001414_pt1 | contig 17897 bp, 13 predicted proteins | sample BarGraIncub1133A_FD_184504 | JGI IMG/M metagenome (GOLD analysis project Ga0209430, IMG submission 184504) | Arctic peat soil microbial communities from Barrow, Alaska - Barrow Graham LP Incubations 11-33A (SPAdes) (version 2) | ecosystem: Environmental > Terrestrial > Soil > Wetlands > Peat... | reverse complement strand
TGTATATATTTGCTTCACCTTTTGGGTGAAAAGTTAAACTTTTTGTGGGTCTTATATATCAAGGGTTAAAGCTGTTTTCATACTGACTCACGCAGATTCTCGGTATATATATAGAAAGCTTGGGAAATCCAGGGATGAATATCGTTGACGTTGAAGCTATTGCAAAACTCGCCCACGAAAGTGGAATTCCATTGGTGGTAGACAATACATTCGCAACACCATATCTATTTAGACCCTTTGAATTTGGGGCTGATATAGTAGTTTATTCTGCAACAAAATACCTAGGTGGTCATGGAACGACTATTAGTGGTATTGTGGTTGAAAAAGGTGGATTTGATTGGTTTAATGGTAAGTTCCCTCAGTTTGAAGAATTTTATAAAGAATATAAGGACTCTATAGAGGAAAAGGATTTGCGGAACACTTTATTTACTAAACGCTTAAGAATAAATTTTTTGACAGATTTTGGTTCACATTTAAGCCCAACCAGTGCATTTAACTTATTGCAAGGATTGGAAACCCTATCTCTAAGAATGGATAGACATACTGAAAACGCCTTGAAAGTTGCTAGGTTTTTGGCTAGCCATGATGAGGTAGGGGAGGTTTCGTATCCATCCCTCACGAGTAGTACCTACCATGAGTTATCAAATAAATATTTTCCAAAGGGCTCCGGCGCAATTCTTTCTATTCGCCTAAAAGGGGGATTGACCGCGGCAAAAAAAGTGCTTGAAAAAGTTAGAATATTTGACTATATGGTGAACGTGGGAGATGCAAAATCATTAATTGTGCACCCTGCTACATCCACTCATTTTGGACAGTCAAAACAAGACAGAGAAAAAGCTGGGGTTTATGAGGATACTTTGCGACTATCTATTGGTATTGAAGATTCGGCAGACTTAATTCAGGACTTAAAGCAGGCACTAGATGCTATTAATGAATAGAAAAGTTTAATATATAGATACGGCTGTCATTAAATAACACACTAATATATTATTTAATGATAGCCGTGTTTAGTTATGATTAGTAATAACTTCCCATTTTTAAGGGGGCTAATTATTTAGTTGTCTCTTAGACAATATCATCTTTTAATAAAATTTTCACAATACTTATAATATCCTCATCTACCACACGATAGCAAACCTCTAGCCCCTTACGCTCTCCAGTAATAATACCTGCAGCTTTAAGCTTAGCAAGGTGCTGTGAAACAGTAGACTGAGGAAGGCCAAGGCATTCCTGTATCTTTGTAACATTACATCCACCTTCAATTAATCCTTTTATGATACACAATCTTTGTGGATGTGCTAAGGCCTTAATTTTATCAGCTTTTTTCTCGTATATTTTCAAATCCATCAAAGCTCAAACCCCTCCTTTATAGAAACCTTATCTAATACTAACATGATTATTCATAGTTCAGAATACTTCTTCTGAACTTTAGTAGCACTTATATGAACAGACTCATATCGGATTCTTCTGCAGCACCTAAGAAGGATGCAACCCCTCCTATTGTGACGCCATCAATTAGTTCTTCTTTTTTAATACCCATAAGGTCCATTGACATGTTGCAGGCTACAAACTCAACACCGCTTTTCTGTGCTTGAGCTATAAGCTCTTCCAAGGGAAAAATGTTCTTTTTGTTCATCAGGTAACGTATCAGCTTTGGTCCCATTCCGAACATATTCATTTTTGATAAGGACAATTTTTTAGACCCCTTGGGCATCATAAAACCAAACATTTTGGAAATCAAGTCCTTTTTTACACCAGGTGCATTTGGATCTCTCAAAATGTTCAACCCCCAGAAGGTGAAAAACATTGTAACCTTTCTGCCCATAGAAGCAGCTCCGTTTGCAATAATAAAGGATGCAATTGCTTTATCAAGATCATTGCTAAATACAATCATTGATTTATTATTCCTTCTTTGTAGGGCTTCTGTATCAGCAGATCTCATCTCTTTTCTGATTCTCGCTGTGAAAACATTATTCTCAAAGCTTACACTAAGAAGTTTGTTTCCTGTGCTCTTGCACCAAGTCTTGATATCCTCTTGAAAAGCAGGGTCTGTGGCCTTGACCTCAAGAACTTCATTATACTCTATAGTCTTAATGGCATTAAACACAGTCATGATAGGTCCTGGACATTGGAGACCGCAGGCATCAAGCTGTACTTTTATCTCTGTAGAGCAAGCAGTGTTGTTGCAATCATTGGTCTTGCTTTGAGTATGCTTGTTTTCATCATCTCTACTTAGCTCGTTATAATCAAATATATCTTTATTAGATTGTTTAGAAATAGCCATATGATATGTTTTATAACCTCCACTTAGATTCCTCACGTCCTTGTAACCTCTTTGCATCAATATTTTTCCTGCAAGATAGCCTCTTAAGCCCACTGAACAGAATAAATATATAGTCTTGTCTTTTGGTAGCTCTTGGAGCCTAGCTCGTATTGCATCCAAAGGAATATTAATGGCTCCTGTCATAGTTCCTAGCTGGAACTCTTCTGGTTCTCTGACATCTACTAGCAATCCTGTTTTCATGTCTATTTCGGCAATTTCATCCCAATGAAATATAACAGAATCTTTTTTTAGAATATTTGATGCCGTATACCCTGCCATATTTACAGGATCTTTTGCTGAAGAATAAGGTGGTGCATATGCTAGCTCAAGCTTTTCTAAATCAAAAACAGTCATGCCTGCTCTCATGGCAGTTGAGAGGACATCAATTCTCTTGTCTACACCATCATATCCAACAATTTGAGCGCCCAAAAGCTTCCCATCATTTTTACTGAAAAGCAGCTTGATGGACATTGGAATAGCACCAGGGTAATAGCCTGCATGGGATGCGGTATGTGTAAAGGACTTTTCATATTCAATTCCATTTCGCTTTAATATTTTCTCACTATTACCAGAAACAGCTACAGTGAGATCAAAAATTTTAACTATAGAGGTTCCTTGAGTTCCTTCAAATTTTTCTTTCAATCCGCAAATGTTGTTTGCTGCAATTCTTCCCTGCTTGTTTGCGGGACCGGCTAAAGGAATAAGAGCTTCATTTCCACTAATGAAATCTTTTATTTCAATTGCATCTCCAACAGCATAGATATCAGCATTTGAGGTTTGTAGATACTCATCAACGTAAATGCCTCCTGTCTTTCCGATTTTAAGTCCAGCAGCTGCAGCTAAGTGCACTTCAGGCTTAACACCAATACCCATAATAACCATGTCAGCTTTTAATGTTTGACCGCTTGATAGCTTTATGCAAATATAAGTTCCATTATCTTCGAAAGACTCTACTGCATCTTTAAGGTAAAGTTCCACATCCTTTGTTTTCATATGTTGGTGAACTATTGCAGCCATCTCAAAATCTAACGGCCCAATAACATGGTCTGCCAGTTCCACAACAGTAACCTTTACACCTCGCAAATGAAGATTTTCAGCTACTTCTAGTCCAATAAATCCTGCACCTACAATTACAGCTCTTTTAGGCTTAGTATTATCAATATAATCTTTAATTCTATAGGTATCAGGAATGTTCCTCAAAGTGAAGACCTTTGGAGAATCAATTCCTGAAAGTTTTGGCTTAATAGGTTCTGCTCCAGGAGAGAGCACAAGCTTATCATATGTTTCTGTATATACTTTGTTTTCAGGTATATTGAGTATTTCAACAGTTTTATTTTCAGGGTCTATTTTTGTGACCTTGTTATTTACTCTAACATCAATTTCAAAACGTGCTTTCATTTTTTCTGGAGTCTGCACAATAAGTTTTTCTTTTTCCTTGATAACCTCACCTACATAATAGGGAAGTCCACAGTTAGCAAATGAAATATGTTCACCTTTTTCAATTAGAATAATCTCTGCATCTTCATCAAGTCTTCGAAGTCTTGCTGCTGCGCTTGCACCTCCAGCAACACCACCTATAATAATTACTTTCCTGCTCATAAATTGACCTCCTACAATATTTATATATTGTTATATTTAAATTTTACGATATATAAATATATTTGTCAATAAAATCACAAGATATATTCAATAAAAAATATAGAAATGGAGTGAAATCATGAGCAATAATAAAAATGGAAAGAGTAAAACCAAAAGCAAGAAAGAGGATGGGGCATTTCCTTCAAAGAATATTAATCATAATCCACAGGCTGAAAGTGCAAGAGCAAAGTTTGGAAAAGATAGCGCTTCAAAGGAGTAATGTAATTTAACTCTAGCTATAGACAACTAAATATCAAACCTAAGATTCTAAAAGATGGTTTCTGTATTCAAGAAGAGCCATCTTTTATGTTAATTTAGCTTACATTTACACATAAAAGTAAATGCTTGACATTTAAGGTTTAATGCATTAAACTAAAATTATGGTTTAACGCATTAAACTTTAAGGAGAGCACATAATGGAACAGATCAAAATATTTGATGCTGAATATAGGTTTATGAATATAATTTGGGAGCATCCACCAATTTCTAGTACACAGCTTGTCAAGCTTGCAAATGAAGAGCTAGGGTGGAAAAAATCAACTACTTATACTGTAGTAAGAAGACTGTGCGAGCGGGGAGTAATAGTTAATGAAAAGGCTATTGTCACAGCCCTAGTTACAAGAGAACAGGTTATGAGGGCTGAGAGTGAAGAGCATATAGGAAAAGTGTACGATGGCTCGCTTAAGCTGTTTTTTACAACCTTTTTACAAAAAGAAAAGCTAAGCAAGGATGAAATAGATGAACTAAAGAAAATAGTTGATGACTATTCATGCAAGGGGGTATAGTAATGCTTGAAAATATTTTTACAACTGTGCTTAACATGAGTATTACGGCCTCGATTGCTGCTATAGTTATCATTTTAGTTAGAACTATTTTACATAAATCACTACCTAAGTTATTTAGCTATGCCATTTGGGGTGTAGTTCTAGTTAGACTACTAATACCATTCTCATTCTCTTCAATGCTAAGTATATTTAATATACTGCCTACACCACAAACTTTGATCGACAATGCCCAGAATGTCGGCGCTATAACATATATACCAAGCCAAATAGGTATGATGAAAACCCCTAAAGTTGATGTGGGCAGTATGATAATTGATAATGCTATAAATAACTCACTACCGGCTGCTACTCCAACAGCATCAGTAAATCCTATGCAGATTATCATGTTAATCATAGCTATTCTGTGGTTAGCAGGAACAATAGCACTGATGATTTATAACATTTATTCTTATAGAAAAGCAGTAAATAGTCTTAAAACAGCTACTTTGTTGAAGGACGATATGCTTTTAAAGGAGTGCAGAGAAAGCCTAAAAATGAACAGAAAAGTTGAGCTATTTACATCAGATAGTATAGATACACCTGTAGTGTGCGGAATGATGAAGCCCAGAATTATTATTCCAAAGATAATATTAGAGCTAGATACTGAGGATACAAAGAGGTATATTCTCCTTCATGAATTGGTCCATATAAGAAGATGTGATTACTTATTAAATCCTCTGTCGGTTATAGCACTGTGTCTTCATTGGTTTAACCCAATTGTATGGCTGAGCTTAAAGCTTTCACGCAAAGATATGGAAATGGCTTGTGATGAGAAAGTAATGTCAGTCTGTGCTAAGGACATAAGAAATGAATATGCAACTTCACTTATTGCAATGGCTGCAAAGCAAAATGGTCTCATAAATAGTGGCTTGCTGGCATTTGGTGAAAGTAATATTAAAAGCAGGGTAAAAGGGATAATGGGTTATAAAAAACCAGTATTTTTTATAGGGATAGTGGTTGCTGCAGTTTTAGTTATAACGTCTGTAGTGCTGCTTACAAATCCAGCTAAAACAAAAGAGGTATTTGCAAATACAGTGACTACCAATACCGATATGACCAATACCGAGACGATCAATACTGGAAAAAATGATACAACTGGAAAGCTGCCAATACTAATGGAACAGCCATTTAAATTATCTGAAGCGAAGTTTAATCTTGGAAATAAGCCAATGACCTTAAAGCTAATTATGACCAAAGGTACTCATGTAACAGCTGGTGAAATAGGACCATACGGAACTGACTATTACGAAGGAAACTTGATTGGAGAGGTTTATGACAGCCAAGACAAATTGGTTTCTACTACAGATATGACCAAATTCTTTACTGAAAGCATTATTTTTAGAGATAAATTCAACATACTTTTTGATGATTATAATGGTGATGGGTATACTGATTTCACAGTTGGACAGTACGCTTCAAGCAACTATAACACATTTAATATCTTTACAATACGAGATAATAGTGAAATATCTTTATTACCAGTGAAAAACCAGCCAGACGGAGTAATGTGCAGTAATTTAATTGAATATTATTCAACAAAGTTTTTGAAAACTCAAAACAATGGGATAATAGTTACAATATACAATATGGAGCAAGGTAATAACAATGAGGCAACTTATCAATGGCAGGAAAAAGAATTTATAAATATAACAGATAGGACAGAGCTCGTAAAGCCCATTAATACCAAAATCACATTAAAAGATGGTAGCACAATAAATAGTAACGACTTAATAGAAAAGTTGGATAAAACATCTGATGAAACAATAAGCTATGTATACAATAAATCACCTAATAATATAAAAGTTGGAAATATATATGAGGGAAGCTTTTCTAACTCAGGTAAAAATGAGCTAATCGTAATATTCAAGTTCCTTATGGTGCCTCATGCAGGAGGGTCCGATCTCTCTTTGGCTGCAATATATGACAGAAATACGCTTAACTTGGTTTCTCAAAAATCCTTTGCATATGATGAATGTCAATTTGAGGTGGTAAAGGATGCTAATGATTTGGCATATCTGCTTTTTTCAGGAACAACTACATATCAAGGTCACAGTACCGGTACACTGCAGGTGTTCGATTTATCAAAAAAATGGGAACAACTATTGCCTCAGGAAAACAGTATCTACTCATCAGAAGACAAATATAAGTTTGAATTATTACCAAATGGAGTGGTAAGCGTTCTCGTGCCTGAATTTTCAGATACTATTATTGCTGGATGGAATAAAAAGTCTTATCTGAAATGGAACAAGAAAACAAGTAAACTTGAGGATTTTGTTCCTAGTAAATAATTCTACTTGATCTTCTGCACGTTATATCCAGAATCCTCATAAGGTTGCAGTTTTTCAAGCCATTTTTTCTCAAGCCTTTTAAATTCATCTTTTTTATCAAAGAAACCCTCTGTTTTTTCTTCCAATACTTCAAGTACTTCGAAAGAAAAGGCTTCTTCACCATATTGATTCCATTCCTCCTGTAGCTGCTTATTTTTACATACACCTCCAAGAAGCTGCACACGTTTACCGGTCATGGTTTTAAGGTCTATGCTAGATTTTACGAAAACTTTCTGATTTTTTATATTTTTAATTTGGTATATGCCTGCTTCTATTTTAATTTTTTTATATTGCTGAACCAATTCTTTTCTACGATCCATTTGTTTTTCCTCCAGAACATTGGGTAGGGGCGGTTCTTCACCTATATTTGTTCTTCTTTGAGCCAGTATTGGCTGCCATCAGTTTTTCTTTCCATAAACCCATATTCAATTAGATATCTTCTTATTGTTGCAAAGTCTGGATAGATAGTTTTTATTATTTCGTTTATTTGTTTTTCACTATAAAAGTTATTAAACTCAAAACGTTTTGCAATCTGTTTTAATACTACTAGCTTGTTCTTCTCTTTCATATCAAAGGTCTTGAGTGGGCCGTCAGACCCTTGGGTAAAGTACTTCTGGATTATTTTCGAATTCTCGTCCTCAGTAACGTTATATCGGTCATCCACCATCGTCGCTGTTTTATGAGGAACGACAAACTCAGGTGTCTTCTTACTACTGTCTTTAATAAGATCCATCACCACAATTCCTTTAATGACTTTTCCAGTTGCTACTTGTTCAAAAGCATACTGTAATTCATCAAAGTTCCATCTGTGAGTCATAAATATATCAGAAAGGAAGACATCTTCTTTTAGAAGTTTGCACACATAATCGTAAGCCATCTCTTCCTGTGGCTTGAACTCATACTGATTGTAGTTTGCGGGGGATTTGGCGACATTTATGACATATGGTTTTTCAGGCACGCCATAAATTGCACAGGTTCCATTATTTTTCAATAGAGGTATTCCATTTTTAAATACATCATATTTTCCTGTGGCTTCAAATACATAATCAACCTTCATGGCTTCGGGCGTAGCTTGCTCCAATTCCTTACTGCTATCCAAATAAACCTCATCTGCTCCTAATCTTTTAGCTAACTCAAGACGTTCGGTTCTTCTGCCAACACATATTACCCTGCGAGCACCCATTTCCTTAGAAAAATAGACAAGAGATAAACCTGCAATTCCAGTTCCGATGACCAGTACATCCTTACCTAGAACAGGCTCAAATTGCATAAGACAACTGGCGGTTTCACTCAGGGATATGAGAAGTCCTGCTTTTTCCAGGGGCAAGTCGCCGAATCCCTGTACTGCAGGCTTGTCATTAACTATGCCATACTCTGAAAAACCACCCCATGCCGAATAATACTCGCTATTATGGCTTGGAGGTATTGCATTGGCACGTGTTACCCTGTCTCCAACCTTTAAACTTTCCACCTTACTTCCAACTTTTACAACCCGGCCTATGGATTCATGACCAATGATAACAGGGAAATCAGGTACGCCATAATGTTGGTTTATTACCATCTTATCAGTTGTATTACATATAACACAAGCTTCTATCTTCACAAGTGCCTCATGATCTCCAGGTTCCGGTACGGGTATATCCACAAAACAGGTCTTGCCTTTCTCTAAAGCTGCAAATGCTTTCATTTAGCACACTTCCTTTTCCTTTAGAATTCTAACTTTTTAAAAATTATAGAAATCTTAATTGTTAGAAGTAAATTTTGTCACTTAGGATTAAATCATATAATGTGAAATTTGTAATGTCAAATATTTAATTCCATATTACTTGAAACTGAGTTGGAATGTTTTACATTGCATTTTAGAGACACATATTGTAGAATTAATTATAGGTATTAATTTGCTTTCGGTAAATTAATACTTATAATCGTATAATTGAGTTTATGTATACTTCTTATAATAAACTTGTATTTTATTTTTAAACACGGAAATATATAAAAACACTTAATGAAATCTATGTTGCTGTTTAATGTACAATTCTGGTCAAGTTTGCTGAATTATTGTCTGAGATTTCAAGCTATATACAATACATACTTGATATACTGACATGTATGAAAAATAGGTAAATCAGGGAGTCACACAACATGAAAAAAGGTTTTAAACATGATGTATTTTTTAAATTTTTAATTCCTTATATTATTATTCTACTAATTCCCATAGCTTTAGGAATGTTTGCTTATAAAAAGACCATAGAGTCGGTTGAAGATGGAATCAGACTTCAGAACTTAGCAATTTTGCAGCAGAGTAAGGATACTCTTGATATGCGAATGAGGGAAGTTAATTCTGTTATAGAAAGACTGACACTCGACAAGAATGTACTAACAATGATGACAGTTAAAAACCCTCTCGTGCAAAAGGATACAGTATATACAGTACGTGAAATACAGGAGCAAATATCTTTATACAAGGTTACAAATAATTTTATAAGGACATTCTTCATACATTTTAGCTATAATGACATTATAATATCCCCAGATGATATATTTTTAAACATAGAAAACTTTTACGGAGATTTCTTTAAATACAACAATATGGATTACTCATCATGGCGCTCCGAAATGCTTAACAAATACCATCAAAGAGAATACCTACCTGCTGTTCCTGTGATGTTAAAGGATCAAACAAGCACGCAAAGCCAGCCAATGATAGCCTGCATTCAATCGATATCAAAGTATGGCTCAATGCTGAATAAAGGTACGGTCATTATGCTCATAAATGAGAGCAATATACTTAAATCACTGGAACAGCTTAATATCAGTGACGGTGGATGGGCGTACGTAGTTGATGATAAAAACAGGCTGATAGCTTCCACCTCAGATCATAGAAGCACAAGCATCATAAAGGACGGCTTTAATTCAGACAAGGGTATGATGGAAGATGTTATAGACAATGAAAATATGATGGTTTATTATTGTAAATCCAGTTACAATGGGTGGAAATATGTTGCAGTGCTTCCCAAAAGTGTTGTTATGTCAAAAGTCAATTATGCGAAGCAGTTACTTGAGGGCTTTCTTATAATTTCTTTACTCTCAGGAATCTTTATAGCTTATTTCATGGCTTACCGTAACAGTAAACCTATTCGAGAAATAATTCGTAATCTTCATAACATTATGGGAAATGAAAAAAATCAAGCGAAGAATAGCTTTATGTACATGAAAAACTCTGTTGCTTCACTGATTGCCAATAACGAAAATATGCAGGAGAAAATGCAAAAGCAGCTACCGCTTTTGCAAGTGACATTGTTGAATAAAATACTAAATGGCGAGTTCATAGGTCATTCAGATGCAGAAGCATATTTTGAACAGATGGGTATTATGATGAGAGGCAGCTGGTATTTAGGTGTACTGATTCGGATAAATTCCTTCCCAGGTGGTATTCATCAAGGTGAGTATCTGGATAATATAAATGCTATGAAAGTAATTCTGAAGGAAGCACTTACTGATTATGGAGAAGAAATGTTATACCCACATGATGTGGACTTTGACAAATTATTAGTGATAATAAATTTCAGTAATGAGGAGAAAGATGATTATGGACAGAAAGCAGAGATGATTGCTGCGAAAGTAAAGGAGACCTTAAGCGAGAAATATGGCATGAGATTGACGTTTGCAGCAGGAAACCCTGTCGAGGGTATAACCAATATAGCCCAGACATTCTCAGAAGCTAAGAGTGCACTTGAATGTAAAACTGACCAAAAAGCTGGTCTGATTATATGGTACAGCAAGGTTCCGAAGGAAAGTAAAGGATATTATTATCCTGTAGACATTGAAATGAGGTTTATGAACTTTGCTAAAGCTGGAGATAAGGATGAAATCAAACAACTTATGAACAGTGTTTATAAGGAAAATTATGAGGAAAGAAAGCTTTCTGCGTATATGCTGAAGCATTTGATAAACAATATGAGTTGTACGGTGATAAAGCTTCTGGATACGATTTTTTATGGTGAGGATGAAAGTACTTCTTTAATGAGGGAGGGATCAAATAGACTTGAAAGCTGTGCTACAGCAGAGGAGTTTTTTAATTCGATACTGGAAATCTATTTGTCTATCTGTGATACAATTCATGCAAAGAAGAAGAGCAATAACGTTAATCTAAAAGAAAGAATACTTGCTTATTTGAATAATAATTTTACTGATCCTCAAATATCATTAACAAGTGTAGCGGTTAAGTATGGACTTGCTGAAGCTTACCTGTCACAGTTTTTTAAAGAACAAGCAGGAGAAAATTTTTCTACTTATATTGAGAAACTAAGAATACGATATGCAGGTAATTTATTGCGGGCATCAGATATAACTATAGAAGATGTCTCAGAGAAAAGTGGATATAATAGCGCTCATGTTTTCCGTAGCGCTTTTAAGAGAATTGAAGGCATTACCCCCACAGTATACAGAGGTAATATAACAAAAGTGAAATGATTGAGATGCAGGGAAAAGAACTGTAGAAGTAGGGAGGTCTGCGTAGAACATAAAAGGCACTTTACTATATCGTGTGGGTGAAACCATTATTGGTTGACCATAATCCTTGTATCTTTTATTGTATGTATGCTTAATATTGAAAAGAATTCAAATGTCTCCACATCTTTATCAAAATCTATTTTTTAAAATATAGCCAGATCCTGTATTATTAATGCCAAAGCAAATAAGCTTTCATGAATAAACATAGTTAGTGACTTTATTTCTACATAAAAGATGTATTGTCACGTGTGCCGAAGGCAGAATTTGTGCTGTATTTAGGTGGAGTTCTTAAAAATGATCCTCTATTTTATAATAATACCATGCCGAATCTTAATGAAACTACCCCCAAAAATGAATTATACCTTCACACGATAATACCTCCTATGTATAATAAAACTTGGACAGACCGTAACACAAACTGGAAAATTGTTTGTTGCAATACAGCATTATATGGTTTGAATTTTATATTAGGGGGGGAAGGTTCATTGGTAGCATCATTTCTTAAGGAATGGAAGAAAGAATTTAAAAAGAGATGGCAACTGTATGTTATTATTCTACTTCCTGTGTTGTATGTAATTATATTTAATTATATACCTATGGGAGGAGCAATACTCGCTTTTAAAGATTACAATATAAGGGAGGGTATATTTGGAAGTCCATGGGCAGGCTTCAAATATTTCAATCAGTTTTTTCATTCTCCATATTTCTGGGTGTTGATCAAAAATACACTATCATTAAGTTTTTTCTTCTTAATCGCTGGATTTCCAATGCCAATTTTACTTGCAATTGCACTTAATGAGGTGTCTAATGTGAGATTTAAGAAGACAGTACAGCTTGTTACATATGCCCCATATTTTATTTCAACTGTAGTTATGGTTGCGCTAGTCATGCAGTTCCTTTCTCCAAGGACAGGTATAGTTAATATAGCTATATCGGCATTAGGAGGACAAGAGCAAAATTTTATGGGTAAGGCAAGTTTTTTCAGCACCATCTATGTACTTTCAGGTATATGGCAAGTTACAGGATATAACGCAATTATTTATATAGCATCACTATCTTCAATTGATCCATCACTATATGAGGCGGCAACTGTAGATGGAGCTTCACGATTGCAGAAAATTATCCATGTTGATATCCCGGGTATTCTTCCTACAATTATTATTCTATTGATACTTGAAGCGGGAAAACTTATGAGTGTAGGCTTCGAAAAAGTATTTCTCATGCAGAATGATTTGAACTTAATTAATTCTGAGATTATATCTACTTATGTTTATAAAATAGGGTTGCTTAATGCGCAATTCAGTTTTTCAACTGCTGTAGGTTTATTCAACTCTGTTGTTAACTTTATATTGATTTTATCTGTGAATAAAATGGCTAAAAGGTGGGGTGATATCAGCTTATGGTAGAAAATGTTTTGGTTAAGAAAATAAACCAGTCTGCTGGCGACAGGGTATTTATGCTTTTTATATATTTGTTTCTATGGTCGGCCCTCATTATGGTATTATATCCTCTGATATATGTTGTAAGTTCCTCTCTCAGTTCCAGCCATGCAGTTACATCAGGCCAGGTATGGCTGTGGCCTGTGGAACCAAATATAAGTGCATACATCAGAATTTTTCAGAACAAACAGGTTCTGACAGGTTATAAAAATTCTATTATTTATGCATGCATAGGGACAACGATTAATGTATGTATTACACTGATGGCTGCATATCCTCTATCCAGAAAAGACTTCAAATGTTCGGGTCTGCTTATGAAGTTTTTTACATTTACAATGCTGTTTTCAGGAGGACTTATTCCCATCTACCTGGTAGTAAAGAATCTTGGAATGATTGACACAATGTGGGCGTTGGTGATACCTAATGCTATGCAGGTATACTATATGATTATAGCCAAAACCTTTTTCAATATGTCAATACCCGAAGAACTTTATGAAGCTTCCGACCTCGATGGGTGTAGTGAATTTGGGATATTGTGGCACATTGCACTGCCACTTTCAAAACCAATTATAGCTGTAATATCATTAATGTATGCGATTGGGCACTGGAACAGTTACTTTAATGCACTAATATACTTAAAGACTCAAACCCTATTCCCTCTACAAATAATATTAAGGAATATACTGATTCAAAATAATGTTGACCTGAGTATGATAGCAGACATGAAGACTGCGATGGAGCTTGAAGGGATGAGAGATTTGCTTAAATATGCCCTAATAGTTACAGCAAGTCTTCCAATATTAGCAATATATCCCTTTGCACAAAAGTATTTTATAAAAGGAATGATGATTGGAGCAGTGAAAGGGTAGCATTAATTGACAACAAATTTACTTGAGCAAATGGAAGATGCCCACTTTATGTGAGATTACTGTGTCTGGATATGCAAAGAGTAAATGTTGAATATATAATAGAAAATAAGGAGGCTAATTCATGAAGAAAGTGGTATTTGGTTTTATCTCAATTATGCTGACACTATCTATTCTCCTAAGTGGGTGTGGAAGTGCTAACAAGGCTGACAAGGACAATGCTCAGGGACTAACAAATGAAGAAAGCAAAAATGCCGAAAATGTTAATCCTGCGGGGGTATTCCCAATCGTAAAGGAAAAAATTACTCTCTCTGCATTTATCCCTCATGAGGCAATAATATCAGACTATGTAAACAATGATGCTACTATTGAGCTTGAAAAAAGGACAAACATAAAGCTTACTTTTATTGATGTACCCCTTGATGGAGTGCAAGAGAAGAAAAGGTTGCTTCTGGCAAGCGGAGACTACCCGGATATATTTATGCTTGGTGAGGCTCAGTCGTTCAGCAATGAAGACATAATGTTGTACGGCAACAGCCAGAAAATATTTCGTCCAATGAATGATTTAATTGATAAGTATGGCTTCGAAATAAAAAAGAAAATGGAGATTGCTAAAACTTTAAAAACAGATATGACAACTCCTGACGGAAATATTTATGGACTGCCTATTTATGAACCAACCTACCACACAACATGGTCTCAGAAAATGTGGATGAACCAGGCTTGGCTTGACAAGTTAAATTTGAAACTGCCTGAGACAACAGACGAATTGTATACTGTACTGAAGGCATTCAAAGAAAAAGACCCCGATGGCAATGGCAAGGCCGATCAGATTCCTTTGACAGGTGCAGTTAAATGGGAAAATGGGCAGCCTCAACATTTCATTATGAATTCTTTTATTTACACAAACAGGAAGAATTTTTTCTTTATTAATAATGGAAAGCTTGATTATGCCCCTTCAAAACCCGAATGGAAAGAGGGAATCAAGTACATGAACAAGCTCTACAAAGACGGATTGTTTGACCCTGCAGCATTTACACAGACTATGGCTCAGGTAAAAACGCTTGCTACAAATCCTGAAGGGTCTGTTGTAGGTGCAGTAACCACTCTTCATCCAGGTCACTTTACTGTAATAAGTGATGATCCGAATAATCAACTACATAATGATTATGTAGCAGTAGCTCCTCTTAAAGGACCGCAAGGAGCACAATATGCTGCATACTTTGGAGGAATACAGGGCGCCGGATTTGTAATTACCGACAAATGTAAGAACCCTGAAGCTGCTTTCAGGCTTGGCGATTACTTCTATGGTGAAGAAGGTACACTCCTTATCACTGAAGGTCTGGAAGGAAAGACATGGGCTAAAGCAGAAGTAGGGCAAAAGGATATTCTTGGAAGACAGGCTAAATATATTCGTATAGTTTATACACATGTTGCCGGGGCTTCCAATAATTTTAACTGGGGCAACTCTATGTTCAGAAACAGAGGGTCAGAGTTCGATGGGTTAAGAGGTTATTTTGCATATGATCAGGATACAACAAAATTAGCAGGATATGAAACAAGATTGTTCCAAGAGACAAAGAACAAGTATGCAGGAAAAGAGCCGAAAGAGGTCTTTACCAGTGTATTCCTTCCTGCGAAGGAGACAGATGAAGCCTTCCAGCTGAAGGTTAACCTTGAAGACTATGTAAATCAATCATTGGTAAGGTTTATTACCGGTGACCTGGACGTTGAGAAGGATTGGGACTCTTACTTGAAAAAGCTTGAAGACCTTAATCTCAAACGATATCTTGAGATCTACGGTAAAGCATATGACGATAAGAAGAAGTTGCAGAATTAATTAAATTGCGCTGACTGATATTAAGAGATACTGGCTTAAACAAGCTTGTATCTCTTAATAATTGAAGCAAGTCATATAGAACAAAAGATATTCCAATTTCTTAATTTACGAAAGGAGGAACAAACAAATGTCAAATAAGGATACAAGAATGAAATGGTGGCGTGAAGCCAGATATGGAATGTTTATTCATTGGGGGTTATATGCGATTCCTGCAGGAAAATGGAATAGTAAGGATATACCCTTCGGTGGGGAGTGGATAATGAAAAATGCTAAGATTCCTGTTGCAGAATATGAAAAACTTGCAGGTCAGTTCAACCCTGTTAAATTTGATTCTGAAGAATGGGTGAAGATGGCCAAAGATGCTGGCATGAAATATATGGTAGTTACTGCAAAACATCATGATGGATTTGCGATGTACGATTCAAAGTGTTCCGACTACAATATAAAAGATGCTACACCATTCAAGCGAGACCCTATGAAGGAACTTGCGGAAACATGTAGAAAAGAGGGAATAACATTTTGTTTTTACTATTCACAGCTGCAGGACTGGCACCATCCAGACGCAGCAGGCAATGACTGGGATTTTACTGATGCTTCTAAAAAAGATTTTGGAAGGTATATAGAAGAAAAGGTGAAACCTCAACTCCACGAATTGTTAACAGGATATGGACCTATTGGAATCATATGGTTTGATACTCCGTATGAAATGCCGAAGAAATATTGTTCAGAGCTAGTAGATTTTATACGAGGGATCCAACCTAAATGCATAATCAGCGGACGTGTAGGGTATGGTCTTGGAGATTATCGACAAATGGGCGATAATAGCATCCCGATTGCAGTGTACAATAATGATTGGGAGACACCTATGACGTTAAATGACACCTGGGGGTACATAAAGGATGATAATAACTGGAAGAACCCTGAAACAGCAATCAGAATGTTGGTTGATATTAATGGGAAGGGCGGCAATTTCCTATTAAACGTAGGACCCGACGCCGAAGGTATGATTCCCCAGGGAAGTGCGGATATATTAAAGACGATTGGTGACTGGCTAAAGTTAAACGGAGATTCTATTTATGAAACCATACCTACCCCTAATTATCTATATGAGTTGAACTGGGGAGGGTTTACCGCGAAACCGGGAAAGCTTTATATGCATGTATTCAACTGGCCAAGGTTCCCGTATGAGATTGTCGTATACGGATTTAAAACGAAGATTAAAAAAGCATACTTCCTGGCTGATAAGGAAATGAAGCCTGTTCAGGTAATACAGTCATATGAAACTGCCAGGGATGAATATAGATTGAGGGTTAGACTTCCAGAAGAACCAATTGATACTTTGGACACTGTAGTGGTATTGGAACTTGATGGAGAACCAGAAGTATACAATGCATAAGTTAATAGAATTATGTACGTGAGAGTACTCTTGATTGAAAGGATGATATGGAATGCAAGCACCTGGTACGCAAAATGGTTATCCTGAATGGAATAATAATCCAGATATTTTTGAAGTAAACCGTGAGGATGTACATGCTACCTTAATGCCATTTGACACACTTGAAGAGGCACTCAAGTGCGATACTTACGCATCCAGGCGAGTTATGTTACTTAACGGTACGTGGAAATTTCACCTTTCTACAAATCCTGCCGAAAGACCATCAGAATTCTATAAAAGTAATCCTGATTCTTTGTCCTGGGCGGATATAGAAGTTCCATCGTGCTGGCAGTTTAAGGGATATGATTATCCTCATTATGTAAATATCGCATATCCGTGGGAAGGAAGAGAGGATATAGATCCGCCTTTTGCTCCACAAAAATATAATCCGATCGGTTCATATGCCAGAAAGTTTGATATACCTGGTGACTGGCTAGGTGACAGTATATACATAAGCTTCCAAGGAGTAGAATCGGCATTTTATATTTGGGTAAATGGGGAATTTGTGGGGTACAGCCAGGATTCCTACACACCTGCAGAGTTTGATATTTCTTCATACATAAGAACTGGCGAAAATAGTGTTGCAGTTGAAGTATACCGCTGGTGTGACGGAAGTTGGCTGGAGGATCAGGATACCTGGAGGCTATCAGGGATATTTAGGGATGTATTTGTATACTCAACACCAGCATGTCA
>Ga0209430_1001409_pt1 | contig 17952 bp, 19 predicted proteins | sample BarGraIncub1133A_FD_184504 | JGI IMG/M metagenome (GOLD analysis project Ga0209430, IMG submission 184504) | Arctic peat soil microbial communities from Barrow, Alaska - Barrow Graham LP Incubations 11-33A (SPAdes) (version 2) | ecosystem: Environmental > Terrestrial > Soil > Wetlands > Peat... | reverse complement strand
CAGGCCGATACCTGCGATGACGGCACCGCAGTCCGGACAGAGCCCGTTGCTGATCCTGACCTTCTCGATGAGGTATCCGTAGCGTTTGATCAGCGGTGCCGAACAGGACGGGCAATTGGTATTCTCTCCACCTTCGCCCGGTACGTTGCCCTCGTAGACATACCGCAATCCGGCGGCGAGGCCGATGTCGCGCGCTCTGCGCAGAGTCTCTACCGGTGTCCGCGGGCGGTCGGTCAATGTGTAGGTGGGGTAGAACTGGCTCACATGCCAGGGGGTGTCAACCCCCAGGTTGGCGACGATGAAATCTGCGATGCCCTGCAGGTCGCTGTCTGAGTCGTTGAGTCCCGGGATGACCAGGGTGGTGAGTTCGAGCCAGATTCCCTGTTTCCGATATTCGATAATAGAGTCGAGTACTTCGGATAGCTTGGCGTGGACAATATCGCGATAGAACCCTTCGGAAAACCCCTTCAGATCGATATTGGCCGCATCCAGATATGGTGCGATTGTTGCCAGTGCCTCACCGCTGATGTAGCCATTGGTGACAAAGATATTTTTTAGCCCCGCTTCCCGGGCGAGACGGGCCGTATCATAGGCATACTCGAAGAAAATCGTCGGTTCGGTGTAGGTATAAGAAATAGAACGGCAATCACTGTCCAAGGCCCGCTGCACGATCTCCTGCGGCGTACGCTCTGTCCCCCGGATAGGCGCATTTCGATCAACCTGGGAGATGGTGTAGTTCTGGCAGTGGCGGCAATGGAAGTTACACCCCACCGTGGCGATGGAGTATGATTTGCTGCCCGGCATGACATGGAAGAGCGGCTTTTTTTCGATTGGATCTACGTGTTCGGCGCAGAGTTTGCCGTAGACCATGGTGTAAAGCGTGCCGCCCTGATTTTCGCGGACGGCGCAGATGCCGCGGGCACCGTCTCGGATCAGGCACCGGAAACGGCACAGCCCGCAACGCACCTGATTATCTCCCTCCCGTTCATAAAACATGGCTTCTTTCACGTTAAACCTCCCGTTGCACCTATGTAAAATCTACCGGAGTATTCCCTTCACAATTACGTCAACCGCCTCCTCCGGGGCAAGGCCGTGCGCCATGAGGGTTTCGAGCTGATGCTTGTCGACACTGCCGATGGCCGCCTCGTGGGTGACCTTGGCCTGGGGGTGGGTGACGCTGACGATCGGGATAGCCTTGGCCACTGCCCGGTCGCGGATGATCTCCATGCAGTCCACATGACCACGGGCTCCGGCGGCATTTCCCTCCGTAATCCCGGTTACCTCGACCACGGCATCGTCCTCAACAGCGATTCTGGTCTTAATAATACCGCGTGCGTTCTGCCCGTCAAGTACGACACGCTCCCGTATCCGGATGTTGTCGCGGCCATGCCCGAAGACCCGTGCCGTCAATTCGACCACGGCATCCTCGGCCGCTTCCACATCATAGTCAATATCAAGGCTTCCTACCCGGCCGTCGGTGAGGGTGAAGTCCGACGTGTACCTGCCGCCGTTTCCGATCCTGACGGTCGCCTTCGGGATCACTTCGATACCGCCGTGGGGACCGTGATAGTGGCGCTCCTGATACACCATGGATGCCCCTGCGCCGACCTCCACATGGGCGTCCATGATATGCCGGACACGCTCTGCCTTGGGAAAGAGGCAGTGGGCGATAAAGCTGGCGGAGGAGTTCGGTTCCAGCACGACCTCAATTTCGATGTGCTGCTCTCCTTCGCGATGCACAACCCCGAAACAGGTGTGGACCGGCGTCGTCAGGTGCGTTCCCTCACGGAGCCTGATCTTCATCCGGACACCATTCTCGGTACCGTCGGCCTCCACATCTAGGCCGGGCAGGCTGTGTGAACTGACAATCCGTTTACCGACCACGACTATATGTGCGGTTCCCGGATCATCCAGAATTGCCCGGTCTCCTCCTGCATACCCCAATGCCGTCATAAGTTCGTCAAATTCGTTCATCATTGCAGACCTCCCCGTCGCAGGATATGCATTTTCTGCTTTTAAAGCCGGCGGCAACCTGGCTGGGGCTGCCGGTGCTGACAATTTTGCCGCCGCAGATCTGGGAAGCCCGGTCGGCAGCAGCGGCGATCTCGTCACGGTGGGTGATCAGGAGGACGGCACCACCCCTGCTCCGGAGGCGATCGAGCACCCGAATAATGTCGTCGGTGGAAAGCATGTCGATTCCGGAGTCCGGTTCGTCGAGGATCGCCAGCTTCGGCTGCAGCGCCAGCACCGAAGCGAGCTCTATCCGCTTGCGTTCCCCGCCGCTCAGGGAACGGTCCACCATCCGGTCAAGGTAGCGGGACGGCTCCAGCCCCACCAGGTGAAGAGCTGCCTCCGGTTCTTCAATCACGCTGCCGAGCGTGAGGTAGTCCCGCACCCGCAAACCCTCGAACCTGGCCGGTTCCTGCCATGCCATGCTGATGCCGAGTCGTGCCCGTTCATGGATTTTCAGATCATTAATCAGAGTGCCGGCAAAAAAAATCTCACCTGATACGGGGTGATAGCCGTGACACCCCATTATCAGACTGGCCAGGGTGCTCTTGCCGGTGCCGTTGGTGCCGAGCAGGGCGTGCACCTCACCCGCTTCGATAGCGAGAGTCACCCCGGTCAGAATGTCCCGACCATTTGCCGCATACGTGATATCGCGCAACTCAAGAAGGCTCATAGTTTGTTTCATCCATGGGTGTCATGTCTGCTCAAACATTTTCAGGCGTGTTTTGACAGGCCGGCATGACCTGTTAAAAACGTGGCATTGATGATGATTCGTTACTCCGCCGATACATCGTGGCTATATCAGTGCGCATGGTCATTTTTCAACGCTCGGCCGAGCCGCAGCAGTAAAAACGTTCCATACTTCGGGAACGGTGCAACCGGCAACCAGCCGGAATGTTGATGTTGTTACGCAGGCACGAACCGGCATGAATCAAGGGCCGAAACCTTCGCATACACTTGAGCATGGCGGTGGGAAGTGATTGTTACGGGAGCAAAAACAAGACCAAAATAAATAATAAAATTAAGCGGCTTACGGTGGCGGGCTGTTGCAGATGTTAAAATTTCAGCGGTGACAATAAATAGTTAACCGCCCTTAAAGCTGTTGCAATTCATACTGTTACCAAAATTTCCCTCCATCACCATCTTGCCGGGTATAAATATTCAACATCTCCACTTGATTGATGCGTTCATAACCTGCCTGAATTAATAGTTATTTTATCGATCCACTCTGGCATGAAATATGGATTCAATACCCTGCTTACTACTAACAAAAGGAGGGAATCAACATGGCAAGCTGGGATATGTTCAGAGAATTGGATAATTTGAAAAAGGAGGTCGATGAGGCCTTCCGCGGTGCCGGCTTTGCTCGGCCCTTTGGCTCAACCTTCCTTGCGCCGATACCCACGCGACGTTTTCCTCTCGTCAACTTCAGTGAAGACGATGGCAATCTGTATGTCGATGCGCTTGTTCCGGGTGTCGAGCCAAAAAAAATCGATCTTACGGTGGTGAGAAACAGCATCACAATCAGTGGCGAGCGGACACCATTTGAGGAAAAGGATGGTCAGCTTGTGCATCGTTGTGAGCTTGGTTCCGGCAAATTTGCCCGAACAGTGGAACTGCCTGTTGATATCAACCCCGACAAGATCAACGCCGAGTGCAAGGACGGCATCATGCAGATTACCCTTGGCAAGGCCGAACATGCGATTCCGAGGAAGATTGAAATCAAACCCATATAGAAAGGAGATAGTAGTTATGCAAGATACCAGTGTAGCCAAAAGAGGCGAGGAACAAGGCGTCCAAAGGCGTGAAGAAACCAGGGAAAGCGAACGGTACATCAAACCGGCGGTGGATATCATCGAGACAGAGGATGGCTTGACCTTGGTAGCCGATATCCCCGGAGCGGCAAAAAACACTCTGGATGTCAATGTCGATAAGGGTATTCTGACTCTCAATGCACCGGTCTCACGCAGTATGCCGGGGCGGCCCATATATTCCGAATTCGAGTTTGCTCACTATTACCGTCAGTTTACGATACCTGAAACTCTGGATAACGGGAAGGCGAAGGCCGAGTTTAGTAACGGTGTCCTGACTCTGAAGATTCCCGTGGTAGAGGCGGCTAAACCACGTAAGATCGAGATTAAGGCGGGAAAGTAACCTGGACGTTTCATGACAAACTAAAAGCGGAGGAATGAGCCATGTCTGATGACAAGCAGGAAATAGCCGTGAAGAAATCAACTGATGAGCGGAAAAATGAATTACAGAGGCCTTCATCGACGCTTGAGGATATGGAGCGGATGTTTGATGATTTTTTTCAGCGCCGCTTCTTTGCCCCATCATGGATGCCTCGCGTAAAGTTTCCCGAGTTTGCCGATGTCTCTACTTCGGTTGACATGTTTGAAGAGGGGGATGAGCTGGTCATCAAGGCGGAAATACCCGGCATGAATAAAGAGGAGATCAGTATCGATTTCTCAGGTGATGCTGTCACTATCTCCGGGGAGAAAAAATCTGAAGAGCGGACCGAACGCAAGGATTATTACCGGGTCGAGCGTTCCTTTGGATCGTTCAGCCGGAAACTGCGTCTGCCGGTTGAGATCCGGATTGACGATACCCATGCCACATTCAAGGACGGTGTGCTGGAAATCAGAATGCCGAAGAGTGAAGCCGAGAAGCAGAAGTCACGGAAAATTACCGTGAAATAGGCAGCAAACGACATGATGCATGAATCATAGCTGGCTGGAGTCCTGGTCCCATAGATATTACAGGGGAGGTACTAAAGCGATGGTTACCACAAGCAGAAAAACAGAAGAAAAGGGGCAACGTACTCCACGCAGCATGGATGCCTATCAGGAAAAGGGTGGCGTCAAGGGGGCTGCCTATTGCTCATGCGGCGCTGTATTCCGCAATAAACGCTGGTACCACGAAGATAGTGGTTCTGATCAGCATGAAGGCCAGGAACTTGTCTGCCCGGCTTGTCGTCGGATTGCCGACCGGAACCCGGCGGGGATCGTTATTCTGAGTGGAGACTTTCTGGCGGAGCATGAGAGCGAGATACACAATTTGATCAATAACACCGCCCAGGGCGCAGTCACGAAGAATCCGCTCGGCAGGGTAATAGATATCAGCACGGACAAGGATGGTGTCACCATTACCACCACAGACGTAAAACTTGCCCAGAAAATTGGACGGGAGGTTTATAAATCGCATGGCGGGCAGCTTCAATTTATCTGGAGCCATGGCGAGCCCCCTATCAGAGTCACCTGGTCCCGTTGATCGCTGCAGTCGCTGGGAATGCCTTGTCTGAAGGGGGATGGTTGCAATGCCTGGCTATGTCAAACCGGCTTTTTTTATTTTTCTGGTTGTTATTGCAGCCGGTATATCGGGCGGCTTTATGGCCGCCGACAGAGGTCGGAGGGTTCCGGGCTGGTGTCTGCTCTGCGCTCTGCTGCCGCCGTTTCTGCTGTTGCTCTATTTTGCCAGGCCGTTACGTGAGGTAGAGGGAGTGGTCAGAAAATGCTCGAAGTGCGGGGGGCTGATCAAGTGGCACGCCCCGGTCTGCAAATTCTGTAAATCCGAGCAGACGGGGTGAAGAAAAATAACACCGTGAACGTTCATAATAACATGACATTAACAAGGAGAAATAATATGCGTAACTATACATGTGGCTTACTGGTTGTTCTGTTTTCAGGGCTTATGCTCGGCGGATGTGCAAAAAAAGAGGTTGTAAAGGCCGAAGAATCGGTTGTCCCCGCTGCGGTGACGGCTCCAGAAACCACCCCGCCTGTGCCGGAACCACCACCGCCCGCACCGATGAAGGCTGACGTTGTTCCGGAACAGGTGATGGAACCGGAACCGCCGCAAAAAACCGTACCGGCGGAAACAGCGGAAAAAGTGGCACTAGAGACGATCCATTTTGATTTTGATAAATCCGATTTACGCGAACAAGACCGCACTATTTTGAGCGGAAATGCCGGGATAATAACGGATAAACTCAAGGGGAGTGTCCAGATAGAGGGGCATTGCGATGAGCGCGGCTCCGCCGAATACAACCTTGCGCTCGGCGAAAGGCGAGCCAGGAGTGCCATGAAATACCTGGTGACAGTTGGAGTGCCTGAAGACAGGCTCTCCATAATAAGCTACGGCAAAGAAAAACCCATTGATCCGGGGCATGATGAAGAAGCATGGGCTAAGAACAGGCGGGCTCAATTTAAAATTATGAGGGACTAGTCTTTGTACGGCCTCGTATCAGCGTCTCGCTTGAGGTAGGCGGTACGAGGCCTGAAGATTCTTTTCTGCGTCATTTTTTATGGAGGACAGCGATGAAGAGAATGATTGTTATCATACTGGCTCTGTGTGCTGCCTACTCGTCTGCTTCAGATGTTATCATATTAAAGGGCGGAGTGGAATTTGACCACAAAGGGCATCAGACTGAAAAAGTCGGCGCTTGTAGCATCTGTCATGAAGAACAGGTCGGCAAAATCAAGGGGTTTGGTAAAGAGTGGGCTCATGATCATTGCATCACTTGCCATAAGTTGCACAATGAAGGCCGTCCTGCAAATTGTGGTGGCTGTCACAAGACGATAGGGTTCCTGAAACAGGGATAATGAGACGCACCTGAGATAAACAGGCGACAATCCCGGTGCGATACCATTGAGGCTGGACCAATTCGGTGAACCTCACGTGGTGTTAAAATTCGTGCTCAAGGATTTCCAGGCCTACTCCTGCAGAATTGACGCGTGTGATCCTTCCCTTGTACCTGCAAAAACTCGTTTCCGGGTCACTGCTTAATATAAAGCTGCACGTATCTCCCGGCGTAATAACACCGGGTGTGAAGTCGGTCAACTTCACCAGGGCCCCTGAAATGGAAATATTCATAATCGCACCGCAGTATTTTGAATCTTCATGATATAAAAGGCATTTTTCAGCACAATGTATTCTCTGATGATCTCTTTTCTCAGCCATACTATCGCCCCTTTCCCGTTTATATACCGTAATTACCAGACAGCAATTACCAGTCCATAATGTAACTGACTGAGATTGAAGTGGAATTGCTTTAGGTGCTGGAGGTTAACTGTACATTGTGTAAATAGCATCGACGGATTTATCGATAAAACCGACTATTGCCGTACCGTGCTGTTATCTTGAAACTGCTCAGCAACCACGATGAAATGCAACAGTATGAACAATTTTAACAATGCTGGAATTTTACCAATAATTCGGCAGTTACCGCAAATTGAGACCTTCCGGTATCTCGTCGTGTAACACCTGCTATTCGCCACAAAATGTCGTAACTACTGGTAAACCTGAAGCTATTCGTAGTGGCATGCATTGTGATAGACAACGATACGCGTACTAGCTTTTTCACGCATGAGAGGCCAAATTCTATGGAAATCACAACACATTTATATAACGAAGATGGTAGCGCCTGGGATGCGTTTGTGGCGAACCATCAGGACAGCACCAACTATCATCAGTATGGATGGCGGAAAGTCGTGGAAAAAAGTTTCGGGCACAGAACCATGTATCTGGCTGCTACCAACCGCCACAACGAAATCTGTGGTGTCCTGCCGTTTGTCCAGATGAAAAGCAGACTGTTCGGCAGCTTTTTGGTTTCGCTCCCGTTTTTTAATTACGGCGGCATGCTGATTTCTGACGATTCTGCCGCTTTCATATTGCTGAATGCATCACGAAAGATGCTCTCCGGCACCGGTGTGGAGCATATTGAATTCCGTCACATCAAGATGTGCGAAGGCGTCAAGGCGACGAAACTGCACAAGGTAACCATGATCTTGGATTTGCAAAAGGATGAAGAGGAACAGTGGAGCTGTCTTGATGCCAAGGTACGTAACCAGGTGCGTAAGGCGGAAAAAAGCGGTCTGCAGTCAGTTGTTGGCCGGGCGGAACTGCTGGACGGGTTTTACGAGGTGTTCTGCCGGAATATGCGCGATCTTGGGACACCGGTATACGGCCGGAATTTCTTCCGCAACGTGCTTGAAGAATTTCCTGATACCACACGGATCCTCTCGGTTACTCATGATGGCAGAACCATCGCGTCGGCTCTTTTGACTTGGTATAAGGATACCCTTGAAGTTCCTTGGGCTTCATCCAACAGGGATTTCCGCCACTTGTGCCCCAACAATCTCCTCTATTGGGATGCAATCCGCTTCGCTATCGGCAGGGGAGCCCGCACGTTCGATTTTGGTCGTTCGACGCCTGATGAAGGCACGTATAACTTTAAGAAACAGTGGGGCGCCAAGCCGGTGCAGCTTTACTGGCAGTATCTGCTGCGCGAGGGGGATGCACTTCCGGAAGTTAATCCGACTAATCCCAAGTACCGGCTTGCAATTCAAACATGGCAGCGGCTGCCATTGATGTTAACGAATCTTCTGGGGCCGCATATTGTGCGCTGTATACCGTAAGGATGGCGATGAAGATGCAATCCTCAATCATGTGTGTCCATGCCCGCAACAGACCGTTTCCCGCTCAGTATGGTTAAACTCCTTGATCAGCGGGCCGCCGTTACAGGTGGAACAGTCAAGCTGGATAGTGGTATGGGTAATGTGAAAATTGTGCTGTAGCTCATGCTCGATGGCGTGCAGCAGTTGACTGCGTTCTCCGTCATACTCAGGTTGAATCTCCACATGAGCAGACAGTGCGAAAATGTGGGAACAGACCGACCAAATATTAAGATGATGGACATCCAGCACCCCTTCGACGCTGCGAATGTGCGTCGCTACCTGCTCGACAGACAGACCGCGCGGTACCCCTTCCATCAGGATGTGGACCGCCTCCCGCAGCACCCGCCCGGCACCGACCAGGATCAGCAGACCAATGGCGATTGATATGAGCGGATCAGCCTGATACCAGCCGGTGTAGCGCATCAGGATTGCGCCGGCTATCACCCCCACCGAGGCTGCTGCATCTCCTAATACATGCAGAAAAGCACTGCGGACGTTCAGGTCGTCGTGTGAGTGCCCGTGAAGCCCTTTGGCCGCCAGCAGGTTGGCAATCAATCCCAGTACAGCTATGACCAGCATCGGAGTCGTCTGCACCTCTTCCGGCGAAATCAGCCGTTTGCTCCCCTCATACAGGATGCCGATCGCCATCAGAAAGACTGTCAGGCCATTGATCAGTGACGCCAGCACCTCGGCCCGATGCCAGCCATAGGAATGCTGCTCGTTGGGTGGCTGGGCGGCCAGCTTGATTGCAGCTAGTGAAAGCGCGAGTGCAAGCAGATCGAGAAAGACATGCCCCGCGTCTGACAGAAGCGCCAGGGAATTGGACCAGATACCGCCGATGATTTCCGCCACCAGGGTAATAGCGGTCAGGACAATGGCAAACATCAGGCGCTTGGATATGGTCGTGTCAATGGATGTCATGGCGTGCCTTTCCGGTCGGCGCTGCAGCTGCATGAGCAGCTCATGCCCCTGGCCTTGCCAAAAGCCTCCCGCCCTTCACGGAGTGTCAGCCACGAAATCAGGATGGCTCCAATCGAATCCAGGCTGCCGATTCCGGTCAATTCATAGCCGACACTGGAGATCATGAGGACCACCGACAGATAGACGCAGGCCCGGGAACAGGCTGCATCTGCCAAAATTGCGGGTGAGTTGAGTGCGGTGCCGACCTTGGTTTTTTGGTGAATCAAAAACCACATGAAGGACATTGAAAACAGCGAGATGACAATGCCCCATACGGTTGTTTCCGGTTTGTGCTGCTCGTAAAGGTTCATAGCGGCCGTCAGCAGCAGGCCGGCCGACAGGACGTAGAACGCAGCACCGGTAATTCTGAGAGCACGCTGTTCGAATTCGTCTCTCGTTTCTCCACCGTTTGCTTTGATCCTGCGCAGCATATGCCAGACACCAACTGCCGAAATGACCTCGATAAATGAGTCCACGCCAAAGCCGAACAATGCCAAGGTTTCATCGGCGGCTCCCATCCAGACAGAGACGCCACCTTCAACAAGATTGTAGAGTATCGTAAACAAGGCCAGAAAATTAGCGCGGAGGTAAAGTTTTTCTTTCACGTCGGGATATTCCTTTTCAGAGGATTGCATTAAACAGATAGCCGACCAGTACAATTGACACAGCAACTATTCCAAAGAATACCGCTAATAGCCGGTTCTTCAAGACGTTCTTCAGAATAATCGCTTCCGGCAGTGACAGGGCGGTAACCGCCATCATGAAAGCAAGGGTGGTGCCGATGGGGAGTCCCTTCTCCATCAGGGCATGGACAATCGGAATAACTCCGGCAGCATTGGAGTAGAGCGGCACCCCGATCAGAACCGCCAACGGCACCGCAAAGGGGTTGTCACGACCGGCATACCTGACCAGGAAATCTTGTGGCGCATAGCCGTGGATAAAAGCGCCAATACCGACCCCGACCACGACATAAGGCCATATTTTTTTCAACAGCCCCAGCGTGTATTCACGGGCATAGTCAAGCTTTTGCCGGAACGTTTGTTCAATTATTTCGGCGTTGCCGACCTGCATCTCCCAGACGTAGTCCTGGACGTACTTCTCCATCTTCAGTTTGCCGATCACGATGCCGGCGACAATTGCCACCACCAGGCCGGTGCCGATGTAGATCAGGGCGATCTTCCAGCCAAACAGTCCCCAGAGCATGATTAATGCAACCTCGTTTACCATAGGCGAGGAGATGAGGAATGAGAAGGTTACCCCCAGCGGCACTCCCGACTCGACAAAGCCGATGAAGAGCGGCACCGCTGAGCAGGAGCAGAAGGGAGTGACGATTCCCAGCAGGGCGGCCAGGACGTTGCCGACATATTCCCGCTTGTGGGAAAGCATCCGTTTGGTCTTTTCCGGAGGAAATGAGGTGCGAATGATCGCCACTACATAGATGATCGTCGTCAGCAGCAGAAATATTTTGACAGTATCGTAAAGGAAAAAGTCCAGAGCTTCACCCAGGTGGGTTCCGGGCGTGAGTTTCAGCAGATCAAAGGTAATGTAATCCGCAATTTGTTTTAGCATGCTACACTCCAGTACTATATGATTGTTTAATCATATAGCTGTTGAGGCATACAATGTCAAGTCAGGAATTGTTGGGATTGGTTAACAGGACACCGGTAAGCCAAAGCGGGTGGTGAGAATATTGATAAAATAGTTGAGCGGTGACTTGGGCTGCTGAAGGCAATCACTATGGATAATCAGGGTCCTATTGCGATGATGCCTGAAACCATCGATACGGTGTTCACACAGCAGGCCGGTATCAATCTGATCTTGTACAAGTTCACGAGACAGAAAAGACACCCCTTGCCCTTCACGCGTCACCTTGATAATCATGTGAAGATCATCAATAATAACGAAGCTTCTGAAATCTGACAGTTTCCTGCCAATCGCGCGCAGATTGCCTTCCAGTAGCGTTCTCGAGCAACACCCCTCTTTTCGGACGAATACGTTTTGCGCAAACAGAGCATCGGGGTCGGTAATGCCGGCAGGTACTGCAAGTGCCGGAGCACTTGCAAAGATCATGTCGTCACCCGGCAGGGCAACAGTTGACAGATCAGAAAAATCAAAACGTTCGCAATGCTCGATAACCGCCAGGTCATACATGCCATCGCGCAAAGCTTCGACAATTTTATTAGGGGTATCGAACATGAAGGAGAGGTCGGCCAGATCGTTATATTCCAACATGAATTTATGCATGATGGTGGGCAGGTGAACAATGCCGAAGGTTGGTGTGCAGATAAACGCAATGCTTTTGCTTTCCCGCATCGACTTGAGGTCGGAGAGTAGTTCCCGCTCGATTTCAAGGAGCTTCAAGGCTTTATCAAATACCAGCTTACCGGCATTTGTGGGGGTTAGCATCTGGCCGGATCGATCAAGAAGTGGGAAGCCATACTGCTCTTCGATAAACTTGATGCGGCGGGAAACTGCGGGTTGGGTGACGCAGAGCGTTTCAGCTGCCTTCGAGATACTCCCCTCTTTTATAACTTCTACCAGTGTTTTTAGATATATAGATTCCATATATAGCAGTTTTCTCCTATTTCAATTTGTTATTTAGTCATAACAAACATTCAATTTTCTTTTACACGAAAACCGGTATAGATGACAGCAGATTCATTACCACTCTTGTTCAGTCGGGATAAAGACCCGACAAAAGGAGAACTAAACATGCTGAAAAAATCTGGATTATCTCACAGTTGCAAGGCGGTGGCGGCAGGTTCGGCACTTCTGCTGGGTTTGGGCCTTGCGAGCCAGGCGCAGGCAGGCCCGCGCCTCGAATTTGGCGATGACGGCGGATTTCTGCAGATTGACCTGAAGGGGCAGATTTATCTGGAAAATACCAGCTACGGCGGAGGCATTAAAGGAGACGAAAGCCGTACCGACATCCATTTTATGCGCAACCGTATCAGTTTGACCGGCATGCTGGACGAGACCTGGGGCTACAAATTCCAGACCTGCGGCAACACCGGCACTACAAAAAACACCTTGGGCTACGCCCTTTCAGACCAGGATACCAACTGGAATGATCGTGACATTCGTGTAATTGATGCCTACGCCATCGCCAATTTCAATCCGGCTCTTAACCTGAAGGTCGGTTTGACCAAAATCCCGCTGACCCGTGCCAATCTGGATGACTGCTTTGCTCCGCTCTCACAGGATCGTTCCATGTTCGTCTACAGCGCGTACGGTACTTCACCGGCCAAATTTGCCCGAGATCTGGGCGGCGTGGCAACTGGTCGTTTCTTTGACGACAAATTGACCTATTTTGCCGGTATCTTCCAGGGTCGAGAAGGATCCTCAACGGTTGTGAATCCTCTTGGGGGCACGAACCCGGACGGGACGCCAAGACCAGCGGGCGCAACTTATACCTCGTCAAACGCTCCCAAGACGATGCTGGAATATGTCGGACGCCTTACCTATGACTTTATGGATTCCGAGGGCGGCTCCGGGTATCAGGGTACCTACTTCGGCGAGAAGAATGTCCTCAATATCGGCGTCGGCATGGCCTATCAGCCCAAAGCTGCCTATAAATACGGTGCCGCAACTGCTGTAAATCCTAGTAATAACGTTTATGGTGCAACTCTTCAAAACGGTAATGCCGATACGGTTGATTACACCGCCTATGCGGTTGACTTTATGTATGAGCAGAAACTGCCGGCAGGCGTTATTACAGCAACCGGTCAGTATCTGAAAGTTGACTTCGAGAATGCCTGGCAAACCAACACAAACCCTGGCGACCATCTGGCGGTGGTTGCCGGTATGAACGGCCAGAAGGAAGGTGGTTACGGCAAGTTGGCCTACATCCTGCCGCTCACCATCGGCAAAGCCGGCAAGCTGCAGCCGTACGCCATGTATGAATATTGGGAGTTTGCCCGAGTACTCGGTGTCAACCATCAGATCATCAACCAGCCTGGCGGCGGCATCAACTACTATGTCCTTGGCGACAACAGGGTCAGGCTCACCGTTGAATATCTGAGAACCGACTTTAATACGCCAACCCAACTGCCGGTTGGAGGTACTACCGTGGTACAAGGTGTCAAGGGGTATGACACGTTCCGTACAATGCTGCAGTTGGTGTTTTAGGGATACTTTCGGCTGCCGGGTAATCCGGCAGCCCATCCAATACATCCGAAGGAGTATTATCCAATGAACCGTTTTACCATTCTGTCTGCCACTACTTTGCTACTGTTTACCGCCAGCCTCTGCTCTGCCGACAGTCTGGTGATCACCTATCGCTCAGGCAAGACCCAGACCGTAGTGTTGGATGAGCCAAGTGCCACCGTCAATTCATGGCAGTTTGTGGGAGGGATTGCGGCGGTGTCTCCGGCGCAGCAACCGACAGCACCGCCGGAAATGCCAAAGGCAGAATCCGGGCAACCAGCTAAGGGTGAAAATAACCTTTCAGAAAAGGCCCCGGAAAAAGTCCCGGAAAAGAAATCGAACCTCCGCTTCAAGTTTAATGCGCCACCGATTAAAGATTAAAAACAATACAACACCAAAGGAGAACACAACTATGAAAAAAATCATCATCATGTTGGCCCTGTCCATGTTTGTTGCCACCGCCGCCTTTGCTGCCGAAGGCAAAGTTGTTTCCGTCGCTGACGGCCAAGCCACGGTTGAGATGGGCACAGACGCCAAGCTGAAAAAGGGCGCTGCCGTCAAGTTGAACGGCAAAGCCGGTAAAGTTACTGCCGTTGATGGTACCAAGGTCACCATTAAAGCCGGTATTGCTGCCGAACTGAAAGCCGGCGACGCGGTCAGAGTTGACAAAGCTGCTTCCATGCAGGGCTGCTAAATAACCACGGTGCGCAAGTCGATGTGACGGCGTTTGCACCTTCATCCACCCCCACCCCCTCCCGCCACCAAAAGTAGGTACCTCCAGGTGAGGGAGGGGGGAGTTAAAAGTAAAAACCAAACCGAACAACACATGGGCACCGATGACTACTCCCACTTCAAAAACTCCTGCAGCATTCTATTATTTTTTGGCACAATCGTTTCGTTACCCCGAGCAGACATGGCTGCGTGAGCCCTATTTTGATCTGCTTGACAGCATTGTAACGAATCTTGACCTTAACAATGATGCCCCCTTATTGCGCCAGAGCTTCTGCGCCAACCAGGAAGGGCTTGAACTATTACAGATTGAGTATACCCGGCTGTTTATAAACTCCTCACCGGCAGTGATTGCTCCCCCATACAGTTCGGTTTATCTGGATCAGGAAGGGAACCTGTACGGCCCATCGGCAGTGTGGGTACACAAGTTTTACCATCTCCATGGGTTTGAATTGTCGGGCGAAGGAGATATTCCTGATCACCTGGTGCTTGAACTTGACTTTCTTGCGCTGCTGATCGAAGAGGGTCAGGACGACGTAGCAGAACAATTTTTAAGCGAGCATTTCCGGAAGTGGTTCCCCCGTTTCAAAGAACGGGTTCTGAACGGATCAACAAATAAATTTAATTCCACACTACTCACATTGGTTGATTTTTTTACCAGGGAGGAACTGTAGCATGGCATTTCAGATGACTCGAAGAAGTTTTCTGCAGGCGTCAGCCTCTGCAGCGGTAACCACAGCGGTGTCAGGGTGGCTGGCTTCAGGAGCACAGGCCCAGTCCGGCTTTGTCAGAAAACCGTTTACCGCCCCCGGTAGTTTTGGCGACACTACCACTGTTACCGGAGGCGTCTGCGAAATGTGTTTCTGGCGCTGCCAGCTTGTCGGCAAGCTGCGTGACGGTAAACTGGTAAAGCTGGAAGGCAACCCCAAAAGTGTTGACAACGGTGCCAGCATCTGTGCGCGCGGCAACGCCGGGGTCAAGCTGCTGTATGATCCGGATCGCCTCAAATATCCGCTGAAGAACGTTGGCAAACGTGGCGCACCGGTATGGAAGCGGATTTCATGGGAAGAGGCGCTTGACGAGTGCGCTACCCGCCTGCAGGGTGTTATCAAAAACAATGGTCCACAAGGCATTGCCATATTTCCTCACGGCGCTTCCGCCACCTATCCGATGCACTACTTCGAGAAAGTAGTCGGCACTCCCAATAACTCTGAAGCATCATTTTTTCAATGCCGCGGCCCCCGCGACATCGCGTACATGAATACCTTTGGCGTAGAGGCTGCTGAAAGCGTGGATATGCCGAATGCAAAGGCAATTTTGCTGATTGGTACTCATATCGGTGAAAATATTCATGTTTCCCATGTAAAGCAGTACCTTAAAGGGCTTGAAAACGGCGCCAAGCTAATTGTCGTTGATCCCCGCTTTTCATCCTCGGCAGCGAAAGCCGATATCTGGGTGCAGATCAAGCCGGGTACTGATAGCGCCTTTCTGCTGGCCATCATGAACTACCTGGTCAAGAAAGGTGTCTACGACAAGGCGTATGTACAAAAAAACGGTGAGGGGTTTGACAAGTTTGCCAAAGCCATCGCCCATGCCGACCTGGAGTGGGCTGCAAAAATCTGTGATGTCCCTGCGGCACAGATCAAGGAAGTAGCCGATCTTCTCGCCAAAAACGCCCCTCATGTTTCTATCCATCCCGGTCGCCACGTCACCTGGTATGGCAATGATTTTCAGCGTGAGCGGGCGCTGGCTTGTTTGACTGGCCTATTGGGGGCCATCGGTGTCAAGGGCGGCTTTGTGAAGCCAAAGGGCCCCAAGCTGGGCAAGGTCGGCTGGCCGGAGATCGGCAGTGAACATGCAGAAGAGTTTGCCCTGCACAAGATGGCTGAAAAGCATAAGTTTTCACCTCCCGGTACGCCGACCGAGATGCTGAGGGATGCGGCCATATCGGGCAAGCCGTATCCAATCAAGGCGTGCATCACCTGGGGACAGAACCCGATCCAGACTATTCCGGATCAGCAGAAAACCATAAAGATGTTGCAGCAGATGGATTTTGTACTGGTGGTCGATGTCATGCCGACAGATATTACGATGTATGCCGATATCCTGCTACCGGAACTCTCCTACCTGGAACGGTACGATATCGTAAAAACCGGCGTTCAGTGGGACTACAACGATACGCATCAGCAGTATATCGCCCCGCGAATGCCGCTGGTGCCGCAGGTGTCGGCAGATCATCAGCGCAAAGATTCAGTCTGGATCACCAACGAACTGGCAAAGCGGCTGGGACATGCGAAACAGATTCCTGCGCCATCTGCGGAAGCGATGGTAGACAAGATCCTGGCTGGTGCCAATCTCACGCTGGCGCAGATCAGGAAGGAAGGCGGCATTCACCTCCAGCCCGGTTCAAACCCGTATGGTACGGCCTACCCGGTCAAGTTTTTCAATGAAGACCTTGCTGAGGCCGGTTATCCGGGCGCGCCGAACTATTCTCCCGTTCCGCAGCCACCGCAGGGCTTTGCCCGGCTGGTGTACGGCAGAGTTCCGGTCCATACCTTTAACCGTACGATGAATAATGTCTGGCTGAACGCTGAAATGCCGGAAAATCCGATCTGGTTGAGCCAGGAAACCGCAGGTAAACTTGGTCTGAAAAGTGGCGACAAGGTCAATCTGGTCAATCAGGATGGTGTTGTCTCGGCAACAGCCGGTATTCTCAAGGTTACCGAGGGCATCCGTAACGACACCATTTTTACGGCCCACGGCTACGGCACAAAAAATCCGGCCATGACAAATGCTGTAAACAAAGGGTTTGATGATCAGGCCTTGATCACTAATCCATCAGTTGATCCGGAAACCGGTGCACACGGGATGCGTACCAGCTTTGTACGGATCATGAAAGATGGCAAGGTACTCAATATCCCGACCTGAGCAGCCTGGACAGCAGTACCATGATAAATTTGAGCGATATATGGAGAGACACCTATGAGTCAATACGGCATGGTTATAGATCTGAACAAGTGTGTCGGCTGTCACGCCTGCAGCGTTGCCTGCAGGGCTGAATGGGATGTCCCTGTCGGCGTCGACAGTTCAAAGCGAAAACAACGCAGAAACTGGGTTGAGCGCCTGGGCCCAGATACAACTCCGCACGGCCTGGCTTCGACCTATTACGTCGGCCTGTGCAATCATTGCGACAACCCGCTTTGTGTGGAAAGTTGCCCCGCCGACAAGGTAGCGGTAACCTTCAGTGATCCCAAAACCGGTCAGAAAAAAACAGTAAGCGTTGCCGCTACGTGGAAAGACCCGTTTAACGGCACGGTACAAATCGACAAAGAACGCTGCCTGGGGTGTGGTGCCTGCGCTGATAGCTGTCCCTATACGGCGCGATATGTGTCTGAAGAAAACGGTACACCCAAAGCGGATAAATGCACGCTCTGCGTTGAACGAACCGCCGTTGGTCTCGAACCTGCCTGCGTCCAGACCTGTCTTGCCCGAGCCCGCATTTACGGCGATCTGAACGATAAAAAATCGGAGATAGCGCGTTACATTGACAAAGGGGCTATCAGGCTGGAGAGCGCCAAGATAAAGATTGGCCCCAATGTCCGTTACTACGGCAAGAAAAAGGATATACACCTCCTTACCCAAACTTCTACAC
>Ga0209430_1001405_pt1 | contig 17960 bp, 17 predicted proteins | sample BarGraIncub1133A_FD_184504 | JGI IMG/M metagenome (GOLD analysis project Ga0209430, IMG submission 184504) | Arctic peat soil microbial communities from Barrow, Alaska - Barrow Graham LP Incubations 11-33A (SPAdes) (version 2) | ecosystem: Environmental > Terrestrial > Soil > Wetlands > Peat... | reverse complement strand
GGACAACTTGCTGTACACCTTTTGGTTCAAGCGTTGTACCAGCATCTTTCGCTTGTTCGTAATCACGACGTTTTAACGACAGTTCAATTAATTTAGCCATATCCCCCACAACCTAGTTCCCTAACCGCCCTGATGCTAGCAGTATTGCCTATTCCTCACAGCTTCGGCTTTAAAGGGCTACATTGTCACAACAGCTTCGTTAAGACCGTTACCGAATCTATACCTGTTGCTAGGTTACTCTTGACGGAACAAGAGGTTTGTAATATACTTGAAACACAGTGGTACCAAGCATTTCAAACATTTATCTGTAGTCGGGATAGAAACCAGATGCGCGCACCTTTCTCTTCAGCCACGTTTTCTGGAGCCCCCCTGCAATCCCGGACGGTCGGTTTTCCCGAATCCGGTTTTGACCTTGGGTCATTGTTCCATAAGCCTTCCCAATGCTATTTAGGCTTAAATGATAGCAGTCATATACACCCATAATCTCATTGGTTTACGAATAGTTCTGTCCATTTGTGTCTCCTTTAGTTCTAAGCCTATTATCATCAACTTTGGACGCCCAAGTGCCCAGAGGTCCTTCGCTCTCTCTAGGTGTTACCTTTCGAGATATAGTTTATTCCTATATAGAAAGACATTACTCTTCCCTCATTGCTACTACGACCTCATGCGTCAATCCTTAATCCTCTTACTACTTTCGGCTTTGCCTTATATAGTAAATCTTTACTGCTTGCTGCTATTGCAGTTGGAAGAAGGATTTTCCCGTCGTTATCTCTGGAATTCTTTCAGCAGATGCAATAACCCCTACCCCGGTAGCTCCTACAGTGCATATTACCGTTTCTTCCTGTAGGATATCAGCCTTCCCTGAAAGTCGAGCAGGTCGGCGTCTACATTTCTCACCTAGACAGCTTTAATGGTGTGCGACATTTCGGGGCTGCAGTATTCGTTAAGCCTTATAGCCTCTGCTTTTGCTTGCCACTCTGACTGTCCAAACAATGAATTATCTAAGTAATTCAAAGCCTCAGTGGCGTTTACATCCGAACACCCCACAGTTTGTTACCTCCCTGTGTCCCGGATATGCTAGTCAACCGAACCGGTTAATTGTTGACAGAGGACTTTCACCTCATTAGATTTCCAGCCTTGACGGCTGTTCCCGACCTCGTGTCGCACCTAGCCTTTAACAGCTCCTGCAGTTATACCGCTTACAATAAATCTCTGGGCAAACATATAGATTATTATCATCGGACCAATGATCAAAAAGATACCTGCAAAAACAAGTGGCCATCTAGTTACATATTGACCTTGAAATGAACTCATTTGGACTGTTAATGTCATAAGATTTCTTCTCTGTAAGTATAGCATTGGCATAAGGAAATCATTCCAAACACCAAATATGTTCAGTACTGCAATCGTTGATATTGCTGGCTTCAATAAAGGAAATACAATTAGAAAAAATGTTTTATATATTCCGCACCCGTCGATTAATGCTGCTTCTTCCAACTCTTTTGGAACTGATTTAACAAACCCCGAAAATAAAAATACCGCAAATGGAGACAAAATGCCAAGATAGACAAATATAACCCCTTGATAAGTACTAATAAGATTAAAAGCATTCAATATCTTGTATAACGGTATCATTGCCATTTGAAAAGGTATGATGAGTCCTCCCAGGTACAAAAGGTAGATTTTGTTATAAAATTTGTTATTTTTCCTGGCAATCGCATATGCCGCCATAGCTGTAAAAACTGTACTGATGGACACCGCAAATAATACTATAATAATAGTATTTGAGAGGCTACGAAAATAATGCATGACTTGAAAAGCATTTATAAAATTATCATATGAAATTACTTTTGGTAATCCAAATGGATTTATTGCCATATCGGCTTGAGTTTTAAAAGCAGAAAACAATATAAGAATAATAGGATAAATATAAATTATAGCCAAAGCCCATAATGCAACTGAAATTACATTTATTGTTATTTGGTGTTTCTTTTCATTCACTAGAAATCCACCTCTCTTTTTCTAAGTTTATTAACAACAAAAACTGTCAGAAACATAATGGCTAAAAACATGACTACAGACATTGATGCACCATAACCCCATCTAGTCCCTGTACCTCCAAATCCTAATCTGTTTATGGTGATTGCAACTGATTCGGTCATATAACCAGGTCCTCCACCCGTCATTGCATAAACTTGTTCAAACAACTTCAAAGTTCCGATGGTAGAAAGGATGATATTTATCGTAAATGAGGGTGCAATAAGTGGAAATGTAATATAAATGAATTCTTTCCATCCATGCGCCCCATCAATATTTGCAGACTCATATAACTCGTTAGGTATCGCTTTTAGTCCAGCTACAAAAATCACCATTGAATACCCCATAAATTGCCATACTGTTACAAAAATTATCATAAATCTAGCCCAGAAAGGATCACTCAACCATGAAGTCTGTAGAAATTCAAGGTGAAGAACGGATAATATAGTATTAAGTGCTCCAATATTTGGTTCTAAAATAAATCCCCACGTATAACCTATTAAAAGTGCACTGAAAATTGCAGGCATGAAAAACACAGTTCTTATAAAAGTTAACCCACGAAGTTTTTTCATACAAAATACAGCCAAAACAATACCGAAAAAATTTTGAAAAAATGTAATTGATATTGCATATATAATAGTATTTCCAAATGATGTAAGTATTGATTCATCATGAAACATTTCAACAAAATTCGCTAAACCTATAAACTTATAATTTATGCCATCCCAATCAGTAAATGCAAAGAAGACAGAACTTATGGCAGGTAATACGAAAAATATTAAGTAAAATGCAAGAGACGGTATTAAAAAGGAAAACCATTTAATTTCAGTTATTTTTTTGTTTATTGATTTCATCTTGTCTTCTCCTCTTGAAATTCAAACAATATAGCCGCCTTCCTTTATCTGGTCGGCTATATTGTCGTTTTTCTGTAATAATCTATCACTTTACTTTTTGGCTTCAAGAGCCTTCGCACATAAATCTGTATACTTTTTGACTATTTCATCGCTGGTAGTACCTTTAGCTAAAAGGTTTTGAAAATCCTTACCCATATCAAGAACAACTGAACCAGGGAAATAATTTCCATCCCAAAACTCGCCCAAAACCTGTACTGATGGTAATGTCAACACCTTAGATATTTCCTTAAATGAAGGACTATCCACAGTAACCTTTGAATTTGTCGGAATACCATTTAGGTCATTCATTAATATTGTTTGAATATCTGTACCTAAATAGTACTCTAGTGCTGTCCTAGCAGCTTCCATTTCCTTGGTTGCAGAGCTGATGCATATACCGTTATCTGAGGATGTCCCTAATGTCGTTTTTTCGCCTGCAGCATTAAACGGAATGGCCATAAAGCCTATTTCTGCACTTGGATTAGAATCCTGTACCTGTTTGAACATCCACGTACCGTTAATTAACATTGCAGCCTTTCCTGTTCCAACCATTGAGCATGCAACAGTTGTATCAGTTCCTAGATAATTCTTGGACACATATCCTTTGTCAATAAATATCTGCGTTAAGTCCAAGGCTTTTTTCACATCTGCTGCATGATCAGCGTAGGTTGTAGTCCCTGTTTTCAATTTATTCTTGATATCAGGATCCTTTGATTCTATATATTGTCCAAAAGCAATAAAAGGAATTATCTGTATAGTCCATGCTTCTTTAAAACTTCCTGCTATTGGAGCTATATTCGCTGCTTTTATCTTTTCACATACTGCAATAAACTCATCATAGTTTGTTGGTAATTGAAGATTTAAATCTTTAAAAACCTTTTTATTATAAATTCCACCAAGAGCATTCCTTACCATAGAGACATAATACAATTTGTCACCGCGCTTATTATTATTAATACTTGCAGGATCATAATCAGCAACTGCCTTCAAATCTGATATATCTGCAAACATTTCCGTATCAATTTTAGTACTACCTTCCAACAACATATCGTTGGTAATCGTATGCACACGTACAAGGTCAGGAATGTCATTGGATGCAATCTGCGTCTTCAATACATTATTATACGTGTCTCCTGGTGCATTCTGCATGTCAATAGTAATATTAAACTTGTCCTGAGAATTCTTAATCCATGCATCTGTCGCACCTTGCGATTCCGAATATTCCCAAGTCAGATACCTTAAATTAGCTTCTTTTGCAGGTACCACTGCAGTAGAAGCAGCTGCTACTGTGGTGGTAGAAGAGGCTGCAGTTGTTGATGCTTCTGGTGTTGCTTTACTCCCACAACCAACCATTGATGTTGCTATCAGCGCGACAGCAAGGAATAGAGAAATATTTTTTTTCATTTTACGTCCCCCTTTAATTATTCAGATACTTTTTTTATATCTGATGCTTTTATTATAAAGCAGAGAATTCCTCTTGATAATCCAAATTCCTTACATATTGGACTGCAAATTCCTTACCTGTTATCTACCTTTCTCTAAACTTTGAGGGTGTACAGCCATAATGATCTTTGAACTTTTTAAAAAAATAGTTAACATTTTCATATCCAACCATTATAGAAACATCTTCTACTTTTAATTCTTTGTTAGTCAACAATTCACTTGCTTTATTCATCCTCAATTTTGTGATGTAGTCATTAAAATTTAATCCTGTTTTAATTTTAAATACTCTAGATAAATAAGAAGGGTTAATGAAAAATTTACCTGACACTGAAATTACATTAATATCTTCATAGTAAAATTTATTTAGGAAATCCAATATATCATTGACAATATTTCCTGTTCCCTTTATCTTTTTTTCATCTATATAATTCATCACATTCGTAACAATCATAACAAAGCATTCTTTTAAATCATCGATTTTAAAAGTATCATAGATAACCTTCGAAGGAATAAAGTCAACACCAAGAATATCTTTTAAAGCTAAATTGAATTTGTTTAGAATATTTTCTATACTTATTGTCAATTTCAGTATGGTGCTTTTTATGCTCACAGTGATATAATTTCTATTTTCCCCGACCTCATCAAACATGGCATTTATTAAGTCAAAAACCTTTTCTCTGTAACCATTCTCAATATAATACATCAATTCTTTTCCTTTATTATCAGGATAAGCATAATAATCCTTCTGTGCCTCTAGTTCATTACTGCAAGCAATACTGTTATAAGACATCATGCCTGCCTTTTCAATTACTTCAATTGCTTGAATATATGAATTGCAAATATTTCTGATGTCATTGAAGACTTTACTAATTCCAATAAATAATTCAAATCCAATAAATTCTTGAATTGTGTCTTTTATTCTGCTAGCAAGGGAGAATAACTCTGTAAAAGTGCTACCATCCCCTTTATCGTTGACCCCTTTGATAATTACTAATTCATTCTGTCTATAATAATTTTTAAAAACAACAGCATCATTTTTATCACATACAATCTCTTCAATAATATTTAGTAACGAATACTCACCTAAACTGCAATCATTAGAATATTTTTCAGTAATGATTTCAGAAAAATTTAATACTTTAACCGCAATTACAACATAACTCAAATAGCTAAAATCAAAATCGGCTTTTTTTAGAATTTCTTGAATATTATCAGTTTCCATATTATCATTGCTAATTAATTCATTTAATAATTTATTTTTCATGTATGGTTTGCTTTCATTCAACTGCATTTTAAAGCTAAGAAAGCTTTCTTTATTATTTTGATTCGTTTGAATTTTTTCTATTGCTTTCTTTAAAACTTCTTTTAGTTTTTCCTCTTCAATGGGTTTCAATATATAGTCAAATACATTAAAAGTTATTGCACTTCGTGCATATTCAAACTCGGAATATCCACTTATTATAATAGTAATAATCTGAGGATATGCTTCATGAATATATTCAATCAGTTTTATTCCATCTATTAGTGGCATACGGATATCGGTAATTACGATATCGGGAAGTAACTTTTCTATGGCTATTTTTGCTTCAACACCATTTTGAGCTTCTCCAGCAATTTCCAAATCAAAAGAACACCATTTTATACATTCACGCAAGTCAAGTCTTACCCACTCTTCATCGTCTACTAATAAAACCTTTAACATACTATTGCACCTCATCTATTTTATCAATAGGAATCTCAATTTTTACACTCGTCCATTCGCCTTTAATACTTTCAATTCTCAAACCATATTCTTGTCCATATACAAGCTTTAACCTCTGGTTTATATTCTTCAACCCAATGTTGTTATTATTGCTGCTTGTATCTACTTCATTTTCATCGGAACTATTTATATTATTTAAAAGCAACTCCAATTCTTCTGCAGTCATACCTTCACCATTATCAAGTATTTCAATACAAATATTTTCTCCTTTAAAGTAACCTGTAACTTTTATTATACCTTTACTCCCTTTCTTTTCAATGCCATGGGTAATTGAATTCTCAGCAATCGGTTGTAAAATAAGTTTAATGATAGAACAACTAAAAACGCCTTCATCGATTTCAATTTCATAATTTACCAAATCCTTGAATCTTTTCTTTTGGATCTCCATGAAACAAATCATATTCTCGACTTCATTTCTTATCGCAACTGTTTTCCTATTCCCATCCAAGCTATACCTTAGCATTTTTGCAAGAGCTTTTGCCACATTACTGATATCTGGCACTTTGTATACTACTGCCATACCCTTTATTGTCTGCAGTGTATTATACATGAAATGCGGATTTATCTGAGCTTGAAGATATTTATATTCCGCATCTTTTCTCGCGATTTTCTCCTTGTATTTTTCAAAAATTAAGATTCTTATCGTAGATATCATAGAGTTAAAGCCAATAACAAGCTGACCTAATTCGTCATATGAATCCGTTTCTAATTGGAAATTAAAATTTCCATTTTTCACTTCTGTCATCCCAGTTTGAAGGTTTTTAATCGGATGGTATATCATCCTTGCAAATCCATAAGATATAAACCCTGTTACTACCAATGAGATAAATGAAAGCAATAGACATACCATAATTAGCTTTCTGGTATCCTTAACCAGTTCAGAATAGGGTGTTATTAAAAGTATTTTCCATCCTGTAACAACTGAAGTGTTATATGTCACCAAATATTTCACCTTTGATATTGTAGTAATTTCCTTACCTGAACTGCTTCCTGCAAATTTTTTAATAATTCCAATATCTAAATAGTCACCTTCAAATAATGGTTTGTTTTCATAAAGTATTCTTCCATCATCCCTACTAAAAAAAATAAAAGCTTTTTTGTTCAGTTTTGTTTTCTCCAGTATTTTTTCGAAGGATTTAGTAGAAAAGTCAGCCACTACAACAGCAGGAGTGTTTCCCTCACGCTGGAGAGCCCTTGAATACGAAATAACTGCTTCACCACTATTTAGTTGATATGGCTGATGGGGTATTGAAATTACTGTTTTTCCGTTTGCTTTGATTGTATCCTTATACCATTGTTCATTTTCTGGAAAATAGTCAAGTTTGTTTTTACCAGTGATAAAATACGAATAATTTTTATCTTTAGAAACATACAAAAATATACTAGCTAAATCTTCCCTCAAATACATTACCTGTTGAAAGAATTCATCCATGGCATTATTAAATCTATATTGATCCTGGATGTCAGAATAAGTATCCTTGCTTATAAGCGATTCGGTATCTTTATTTCTATAAAATGAATTAATGATTCTATCAACTTGATCAATATTATCTTCAAGATTCATATTAAAATTATCTACCAGTGTAACGGCATTGTCTATGGCCTCATTTTCATAAACTGATTTTGAGTACTCATACCATACAGCGCTAAAAATCATAATCACAATAGAAAGTATAAAAATAATTCCACAGAAAATTTTCACCATAATACTTAGATTGTTAAAAGCTCTGTAAATGGCATTAGAACTCTTGTAAAATGAACTTGAGATATTCCATTTCTTACTCATTGACATAACGCTCCATTTTCGTCACTAATTATTACCATATACAAACTACAAAAAGGTCAAAAAATAACACAAATACATTATATGCATTTGTGAGAAATTTTTCAATGATTCCACCAAATTTCAGATAGTCCGTTTAGAACGAAGCAATCTTCAGATTTCCTTTCAGATATATTATGAGTGTTTCCAGATATCTCTTTAATCCGATTTTCTCCTTTGTTTTAAACATTCCAGACTTTTCAGCCAAACACTTTTTAGGTTTTGTTTTTCAACGTCATTTTTCGCTTGTAAATCAAAAGTGAACAAACAAAAAAATGACTTGCGACTATTTATTTTTACGCTTTCTTATATAGTTGCCACTCCATGCGCCAAAACACGAAATGCTAATGATTAAAATCATATAGATGAAGTAGTAGAGGTTAAATTCATGGAGCATATACATTCCAAGGAATAATACCCCTGGAGAACCGAGTAATAGTCCCCATTGCCAAGAATACTTTTGCTGTAATAGACCATATAAACCACTTAATACGCCGTATATCAATAATATGATTGAAATCGTAATCAACCGTTCAGAAAGCGTACCATCTGAAAAAACAGATACAAACACTCCAAAGAAACCAGTAAATCCACCTATCAAAATGGCAAGTATAATACTAATTATATGTTTCATATCCTCCCTTTCAAATCACAACATACAATAACTTGGTAATAAAATCAAAAAAATGAGACGGAGCACTTCTGCTCTCGTCCCACTTTTCTACTTAAGTTATTTTACTGGTACAATTAGCTTTTGGCCGATGGAAAGGAAGTTAGCATTGCGCAGTTTGATCTTCTTCATGATTTCCTGCTGCTGCTACGAAAGTGTTATTGAGAAGCGTATTTTGTGAGTGTCCAAATAACCAATCCCATTGAATTTCGGTCGAGCCCACGTCAACAAGGTCTCCATTGATTGAGACGAATGCTGAATTTTTAACTGTTTCAACAGCCTTAGCAAAGGTCTGCGAAGCAAGTATGGCTTCCTCTTCCGATTTAGCCTGAGGATCTGCAAGGTTAATGAATGTAAAAGCTCCTGTGGTTGAAGCCGTCTTAATTGTTCCGGTCTCGCTCCATAGATTAAGCTTTTCATCCCCTACGCGGAAAGAATAGGAAGTACCAGGTTTTAACCCTGTTGCCTCTGCCTTATGTAGAAGTTCACTATTTGAATTGGTTGAAATAGAGTATTTGCCTGAAAATTTTGTAGCCTTGCTGAAATCTGCAACTTTATCTGTTTTCTGAACAAGCTGCATATCGCTATTGGCTGAGGCAAGTGTAGTGTACCAAGTAAATCCCTTGGAAGTCTTAGTATCGCCATTAAAAGTCACAGTTACTTTGTTTACTGTCCCTTTTGCAGCATTAGGATCAGGAATTACTATGACAGGTTTTGGATCTTCTGTTTTTATCGTAGTTACTGGCTTGATGGACATTTCAAACCAAAGGTCGGAACTGTCACCACCATCTTGATGAACTTACCATACTTTGCAGCCTGCGAAATTCGGTTTCGCATTCCCTGATCTGTTACAACTACAAATATGTATGATTGATGGTTATATCCACTTGGAGCCAGCCTGCCACAGTCTACTATGTCTTCTAGTATCTCGTTGGGAATCGGTGTATTTCTATATTTTCTTATGCTTACTCTCGATTTAATAGCTTGAATTGCATCCATATTAACCTCTGCTCCTTTGATTGTCATTCATGAATATTAAAACACATATTCTACCTTCAATCAACAATTCATTACATTATATCTTTCTGCTAAAAAGTGCACCCCCTAAAAAACTTTTACATAAAATATTGGATATTTAGTGAAATCACTATTGCATTTATCCCAGTACCTATATAGTATGGAGGATAGATTAATTTCTAAACTTGGTTCGGAGAGTGTATATGAATCTTTTTTTGGCCCCAATTCAGGGTATGACTATTGCATGTTACAGGAACGCATTTGCGAGGATTTTCGGTGGCATCGATGCGTATTATACACCATTTATTGCTACTGCTGATATGAAAAAAGTAAGTGATTTACTATTGAAGGATCTTCTTCCCGAACGTAATGACGCTGGGGTTAAGATTGTTCCTCAGCTTCTCAGCAATAATGGAACTGATTTCAGTATTTTTGCTTCTGCCATCGTAGATATGGGGTACAACGAGATAAATTGGAACATAGGGTGCCCCTTTCCTAGGGTAACGCATAAGAAAAAGGGTTCCGGTATCCTGCCTTATCCAGATATGATTAAAAAATCTCTTGACATTGCTTGCGCTGATAGCTCTTATACTATAACGGTAAAGATGAGACTGGGACTAGATGATCCTGAAGATGGAATGCGTGTGATTGAGGTGCTTAACGAATACCCCTTGGGCGGCGTGATTATACATGCCCGCACTGGTATACAAATGTACACTGGTAACGTTGATCTGAATTTATTTGAAGCTCTTACTTCCGCTTGCAAACACGAAATAACCTATAATGGGGATATATTCACATATGCTGACTTCCTGCGTATCAGTTTGCGTTTTCCTTTTATAAAAAACTTCATGTTGGGCAGAGGGGCTCTTAGAGACCCATTCCTACCATCTGCCATCAAAGGGCAAATTATTCCTTATGCCAATAAAATAAGCATGATCATACATTTTCACGATGAGGTTTTTAATTATTACAAAAATATACTTTCTGGAGAAAAGCACTTGTGTGATAAAATGAAAGAGTTCTGGGTGTACATGTCGGTTCACACTGACAAGGACGGTAAGCTTATGAAAAAAGTAAAAAAATGTCAGACCTCTGCTGATTATTTGAAAGCGGCAAACCAGATTCTTCATTCTTCTGACCTGTGGAGTGATTCTCCTCTCATATAACCGTAGTTACTAACTTTTTAATATTTTAAAATGATATCTGGCATCCATGTGTTGGAGAGATAAAGCATTTATCGCAGGAAAGCTTCATATGCCAAGGGCGTGTGATAAGCCCATCATAGAGACTTGACTTCTGGGAAGCTTGTGGTCGAGCCCTCTGTCTTAATGCTGCGTGCCGCGTCCTTTTACTAATTAATTCCTAACGTGCTTATCTCATAAAAAAGTTCTAAAACATTAAATGTTTCGATTTCTATATCATAAGACTCAATCATAATTTCAAAAAAGTCACTATAATTATTAACAATTATCATATTTATTTCATCCTTATATGCTAACATGCTTACATCCTTATATCTTTTGGAATTGATGTATTTTGTTGGAAATTATACTGCCTTTTCACTATTACCATTATCAGATCTACCCTCCACCGGATCATCTCATAATTTCAAAGAAAGAACCCCACAGATGAGCCTGGTTCGACTCACCCACGGGGCCTTGATTTGATCCTTCTATTACTGACGGGTTGGGTCATGTTGGAAAGGGATGGTTTGAAAAACCCAAAAGGTTACTGAGTCCTCGTAATTCTGAAGCCAGCTATTGGTGTAGATGTCACCCTCCTTCATACCATCAGCGTTTGCATAACAGACTTCCTCCTTAAATGCCTAATAATTGTTTCTTCTTTGCATTAAATTCTTCCAGTGTAATAATGTCACCATCAAGTAAATCCTTAAACTTCTTTATATCCTCAGCAATGGAATTTACGTTACTCTGAACAGCATTACCTACTGCACTTACTCCGATGATGGTTGCTAAAACAGAGGTAAGCCTGCGAAGCTCGCCCAAATGCTTGCTGTATTCCCGCTGAAAATCATATTCAGTCCCAAAGGCAGAGCCTGCACTAGATTCCACCTTATCCCAACAAGGATTGGAAAGATACAAGTTAAGCTCAAAGCTTCGAGAGATATTTTCCGGTTGTTCGTCCTTATCATCAAAATTAATATGAATAACAGGAGCATAAGCCATTGGTGTAAATTGTGGTGCAACATCGCCTCTACTAAAACGTTCGATTACGCAATGATCTTCAAGTAGCTCATAGCTAATGAGCTCTTCAAACTTAAAAACAGGAGGATTGTTTGTATTTCCACACATGTTTAGAGGAATGGTAAACATCTTATTTGCTTCATCAATATTCAAATTCGTCCAACCAATGGAGATTTTCTTGTTTGGGCGGAAGGTGTTTTCTAAACAGTTTGCATTTTCCACTCGCATCGTAAGATGTTCTTTTAATCCCTCCTCAGAAAGCCCACTTACTTGTGTATTCACCATTGATATTTTTTTTGCACAATCAGAACAAATTGGTGTACTATCTGCAATTTTTGTTGCTAATAATCTTGGTGTTGCCTCCCCACAAATTGGGCAAGATTTTTTATTGTTTGAAAATAATCCCATAATATTTTTCTCCTAACTTTAATTTTTATTCGACGTCTACCGCCGCTAAGACTCCCTCTTCTTCAAGTAGGAGCTAAGCGGCGCTACGACCCTGGATAAGTGCGATAAAGAAAACTTGGCTTGTGCCAAGCTTGTAGCGCCGGCAGAAGCCCTAGTTGCACTTATACTTTGATAAAGTACTAGAGTTCAGGTGGAGTTAAAACTCCATCTGAACTAAGTCTTCTTTATCGTGTTCCACCGCCACTGCCACCACCGCTAAAACCACCGCCACCGCCAAAGGAACTGCTTCCGCCACTACCTGCCGAACGTGCCGTTTGTGCCACTTCGTATGATGCTTTGGTGTATCTGTGTGCAAGCAGGTAATAATAATGTGCATTTTCACTATACTGTGATGCACTTGGATAAACCTTCTCAAATTGTTCTATCACCTTATCCGCAATGCCTAAAAGTGTGGCAAAGGTAAGGTAATCCTGCCAAATAATACTTTCTGCAATGGACCTTTCGTCAATAAGTGAGAACTCAAGGAGATACTTTTTAAAACCAATAATGTTTAAGAGTAATTTTTTGCCACGTTCTGAAAGTCCAAGAGGTTTTGCTTTTTTTGAGTAATCATAGCAATTAATTTGTACTAAAGTATTTCTGCCGTCTTGCTTTGCAGTATCTATAATCCTCGTTATCGCTGTATGATTTCTTCTGCAATAGTTTTCAAGCTCACGCTCCTGTAAAATCTGGTCGCTACTGCTTGCTAAAACCAGTAAATCATAAAGCATATTTGCTGTTACCCCCACAAACTGTGGTGGTTGTACAAGCTTTAGAGAAATGCTCTCCTTTTCTTTACCAAACAAACCAATAGTTTTTTCATTCATAGGCTCAAGGCAACCTGCGTTAATCAGTTTTAAAAATGCTGCACCAATAAGGTTTCCGTCATCGTTTTTTTTATCAAAAGCCGCTGCTAAAACAAAGGTTGCTTCTACATTTCCTGCAATAGGTGCTTCCCTAAAATAATCTGCATTATTATAGAGGGTGCGTATTTCCTTTTTTGCTTTAACTCTTCGTGCAATAAAATAGAAAATAACAACAAAAGGAAGCGCAAAAATAAAAGCGAAAATTACAAACGAAATAATATAAGCAAAAACTCCAATCTCCTCCTCAGGAAGTACAGGAGAATTGCCACCCATATCTGTATCTGTATCTGTAACTGTATCTGTGCTATGATCGTAATCGCTCCCCTCAAGCGCCTTTGCTTTTACCTCTTCAAAGGATTCATCCAACACCCTTGTGGGGTTAATCAATCCTTTGTTGAGCTGTAACATAATAATGACGCTATCCGAACTAGAGGACAAGGGACTTTTGGTATAAGCGACTACTTGACCATTTTCAAAATTAATTTGCCCGTCAAAACCAAAAGCCCATATGCCACCGTTATTTGCATCTAGTTTTGTTCCATCTTGCATTGTTATTTTTAGCTTTACATCGGTGGGCAATGTTCCCATACCGCTGTTGATAAACTGGAAGTTAAAACCGTTGAAATCCTTATACCCACCAACGAGATTATTTATTTTGTACTCAATGGCATAGCGTTTTTCCCCATATTCGCTAATTCCCCAGCAAAGCTCATAGCCCTTATTGGTTTTTACCATACCGTACTTTCTAGCTTTTTCCTTAAAGCTAGCATTTACATCCCAATCTTCAATGTTGGTATAAGCTCCATTTGCATCTGAAACACGAAACTCCGATATGCTCATTTCACCTAAGTTTTCTATGGGAATATAGCCCTCTGTGCCCTCTGTAAAATTGCAATTCCATGTTTGTGTGATATCTGCCGAGCCATCATCATAAATGACAACATCAACATTAATGTCAGATACATTGTTGGCTCCCAAAGCGACTTTGGACATTAAAGTAAGAAATAAAAAAGCACAAAGTATCGTGGAAATAATTTTTTTTACCATACACTACCTCCATTTTCCAATTGTTACTTACTTCATACTCGGCATATTTGTTTTTTCATCTACTGCCTCTAAATAAGTGCGCTTTGCAAAGCCAATAATACCTGCAATCATAGATGCAGGGAACATACGGATGGCACGATTTAACTTTGTCACACTATCGTTGTAAATCAGCCTACTGGTACGCAACATGTTTTCATATTGATTAACAGCATCCATTGTTTTGATGTAGGTCTTATCCGCCTTTAAATCAGGATAGTTTTCTGCCACCGCCATTATTTTCCCCATAGCCTCTACGATGATATTTTCCTGTTTTGTTATATCACCAGGCGAAGAGTCCTTTGTGATAGAGCGTCTTGCCTTAATGGTTTCTGTCATAGTTTCGTATTCGTGAGATGCATACCCTTTGGTTAAATCCAAGAGTGAAGTTAACGCATCCCATCGTGAGGATAGCTGAACACCAATTTGTGACATGGCATTATTAATGTTTTCATCCAATACTACAAAGGAACGCTGCACCGAAATTATCCAAGAAACAAGAATCACAATAATGACTCCAAATGCAATTATATAAAGCATAAATTTCCCTCCATATGTTTTTTTTAGGTCTCAATAACTCTTACTAACATCATAACAATTTTATCGATGAAAAAATGTCCTTTGCATGAATCGACCTTTTTTCGTCATGAAATAACTACACCAAATTTTAACATTATGGTATAATTCATATATAATATTATAATATTAGGAGAGGGTTTTATGTTGGAAATAGCTATTTGCGATGATGACATAGCAGATCTTTCAAATATGGTTTCCATTGTAAACGAGTATAACTCTTTGCAAATGGATTTGAATATACAGCATTTAATAGTGCTTTGGACTTAATTGCAGCAATGGAGAGTGGGCAGCAATATGAGTTGACGCTATTAGATATTCTAATGCCTTTTATGACAGGTATGGATTTGGCGAAGGAAATACGGCAGTTCAATCAAGATGTTAAAATCATCTTTTTGACCTCTTCTCCAGAGTTTGCGGTTGAGTCTTATTCAGTGGGTGCTTATTATTACGCACTAAAGCCTATTTGGAAGGATAAGCTGTTTATCCTTTTAGATAAAGTGATCTTTGAAATGGAAAGCCATGCAGGTGCAAGTTTTTTAATAAAAAGCAAAACAGGGCTGACCAGAGTTTATATAAAAAAGTTAGAGTTTGCAGAGATTATCGGCAGATCCATATTCTATCATTTAACGGATGGATCGGTTATAGAGGCTCTTGGGTCTATGCTAGAACTTGAAAAAGAGCTTCTCTCCACTCCTTGCTTTATAAAGCCTCACCGTTCTTATATCATTAATATGGAGCATATAGACACGCTAAGCCAAAGGGAAATTAAAATGCAGTCGCTTTCCTTAGTACCAATGGCAAAGGCTAATTGTCATACTGTAAAGTCGGATTACATAGCCTTTGCCTTTAAAGGAGCTGAAAACCTATGAAAACCTATGAAATAATCTACGCATTATTGATAATAGTGTTTGATTTTGTCGTTATGTATATGCTCCTTGATGTTAATCTGAAAAATGTCAAGAAGCTAAAGTTTATCTTCTCTTTGATTATCCTTGCTCTAACCCTTATTTCCAGTACATTTGTAGCAAGTGAATATGATCGTGCCACATTTACCGCCTACTATCCACTGTTTGTTCAAGTGCCTATTTATATTATGTTTTACATAGTTTCAAAGTACAGAGGAGCAAAATTTCTCTTTGTTTTTCTCTCAACCTTTATTTTCTCATCACCAGTACTCTGGTTACCCTTTATTGTGGGTGCATTTGTAAATTATTCTATAAACATCATGATGGTAGCATCTATGATTACATATTTTATAATGTTAGTACTCGTGTATAAGTATATTGCGCCATTGTTTCACTACGCGCTCGAAAACCTTCAAAATAGCTGGCTGTTACTATCTTCTTTGCCCATATTATATACGATCTTATCCTATTTATCAGATGAGAATAATCACACCATTGCAGCGTGGATAGAAACATCCTATTTTCGCATACTGATTCTAGCCATCATCTATTGTGCATATATGGTGATTTTTCTGCTTCTTAAGCAGACAAGAGAACATTTCCTTCTGAAAAATGAGCGAATTATTTTAACCCTGCAAATGGATGCCATGAAGGAGCATTTATCCGAGCTTAAAAAATCCCAAACCATGGAGGCGATCTACAGACATGATTTAAAACACCATTTACAGTATGTTAACACCTGTATTTCACATTCTAACTTTGAAGAATCAAGTAAATACATTATGAGTATTTGCAGTGAAATTGAGGAAGCAAGTGTAGTGGGTTATTGCGAAAATGATGGAGTAAATATGATACTATCCTCTTATGTGATTAAGGCAAAAAGTGCAGAAATAGATATTACTGTAGACGCAGTCATCCCTGCATCAATTCATGTTGCCACCACTGATTTATGTGTTGTTTTGGCAAACGGAATTGAAAATGCCATACTTGCTTGTGAAAAAATAAGCGACAGGGAAAAGAAGAAAATCAAGCTTTCCTGCTACATCAAAACCAATAAAATATTCATTCAAATTATTAACCCATATGATGGGGCTATTGAATTTCAAGAAGACATTCCAATTTCTAATAGAGACGGACATGGAATGGGTACCATGAGCGTTGTTAACATCGCTACAAAATATCAAGGAATTTATTCCTTTGAGGCAAGAGATAGTATATTTAAACTAAGTGTCATTATTTAATTCATTTAATAATGGAACATCCATAAAGATGTGGTTTATCAATCTGAAGTGGATCTTTTGCACTGTTTTTTACACCATCACCCTCTACTGAAAACTGCTTTTATTATCAATGGGATTTTTTGTGCTTCCCGTTGGAGTTTCATAAGGAAAAGCCCAGCAGGTGAGTTAGTTTTAACTCTACCTACGGGGCCTTGACCTTTTACAAAGGTTCTGTATATTTTTTTACAACTTTCATTTCTTTACCCTTTAATTCACGAACCGTAATATTCCAGACATTCTTGTCCGTATCCGCAACTTTCTCTATTTCACTAATGAGCGTTGGAATACCGCCAATATATTTGTATATCCTCTCGTAATACGTAGAAGCATTATCTCTTACACTTGATTTAATAGTCTTATTTTCAAAATCAAGCTCTGGTGAAGTTATCTTTTCTAGTTCTATATTTTTGATGTATTTTGCTGATTCTTTATCCCATAACCAATAATAATAAGGAACATTCGGCGCTGCCGGTAATGCTTGTTGTATTCGTATATCTTTATATCCATCAAAATTCATATCTTCGATTTCAAGTCCCAGTTTCTTATCATCTGGCGTTTCTGTAGCATCAAAATTCAATTCCTGAACAAACTCATTTCCCGGAGATTTTTTGATTACAATCTTGTTAGCACTATATAAATCATCTTTTTTCTCTCCATATACGCTGAAGGTAAACTCTGGTAAGGAAGGATTAATTTTTTCATTTGTATTGATTATCAGGGTTGTTCTACTTTCTTTCATATCAAACTTTGAGATACTATTATCGGTGTCACCTAAGGATCTCTCAGAAATTATATATTCATAAGCCTTTCCTGATTTGCTTTTCCATTTAATCTTTTCCGTTGGTATCCCTTCTGGTTGATATGTCTTAATCACAAGAGTTTGGTTTTCAATTTTCTCAATGCTTTTGACTGTTTCTTTCTCTACTAATTCACTTTTACTCTCGTCCCA
>Ga0209430_1001404_pt1 | contig 17962 bp, 19 predicted proteins | sample BarGraIncub1133A_FD_184504 | JGI IMG/M metagenome (GOLD analysis project Ga0209430, IMG submission 184504) | Arctic peat soil microbial communities from Barrow, Alaska - Barrow Graham LP Incubations 11-33A (SPAdes) (version 2) | ecosystem: Environmental > Terrestrial > Soil > Wetlands > Peat... | reverse complement strand
GGGCACTTTTTGTATATATTTGCTTCACCTTTTGGGTGAAAAGTTAAACTTTTTGTGGGTCTTATATATCAAGGGTTAAAGCTGTTTTCATACTGACTCACGCAGATTCTCGGTATAAAGTATTTCCACCAGGCCTGAGCGTGGATGCGACCAGGTCAGAATATTTATCATAATATTTAAATTCTTTTGATACTTCCCCATTTTTTATAGTGAAATTCTGACCATGGTATTTGTCCTGAAGGCTACCGCTTATAATTACACCATTAAGTACACTTCTATCTCCTTTTATATCCTTAACATATAGCGTTTCTTTTTCTTTAGTTCTAATTATCCCTGCGAAAGATGCAATGATTATTATCACTGCCATTAAACTTGCTAATATAGCTAGATTCTTTTTTACAAAATTCATAACTGGCTCCTTTTCAACCTAGAGTCGAACCTCTTTTTATCCAGCTGATGCTTTGGTAACTATAATATACTGATAATAATAGGAACAAAGCACTATAAATGGACAAATTATGATCTTTCCACACTCCCGTTAATGCGTTGCTTCGATATGTCAAAACAAATATAATTAGAATAACATTTATAAGTGCAAGCCCAACGTATATGTATTTTCGTGCTTGAATACCGTAAATCACATAGTATATGCTACATATTATAGAAATAAATATGGTAGCAGTATAAATCAAGCTCTCTATATTCAGCGGGAAAAGCATTCTCAAAAAGTCCGATCTTATAAAAGCTAGGAATAAAGCATTTACTGGTTTCTCCAGTTTCAAAACACTATCTTCATATGTTCCAATAGATGTTGAAAATAACGCATATCCACAAAAAATACTTATGAATTGAGCTGCTATCAGCATTAAAATAGAAGTGATTCCTGTAAAAAGCTTTGATAGATAAATATAGCTTCTATTTTGAGGTAACGTCATCAGAGTGTAGATACTTTTACTTCCAATATAGTTTGAAAGTACACTATAAATACAGCTTGCAAGTATCATAGTAAAGCATATATAAAAAACTATTGGTACACCAGATATAGAAATCAGATTTTCAAACGGTATATATCCATTGGGTAAATACTCCCGTGATGAAATATACAGCAGAAAATTTTGTCCCAGAATAAGAAGTAATCCAATTGCCAGCACATTTTTATAAATACATCTAAACTCATAATTAATTAATTTATATAATTTATTCAAATCAAATCAACCCCCTGATTCTTTTCTAATAATCCAATTTCTGATAGAATCTTATTCTCTAATTCCACACAATAATACATTTCATTGTATTATTACCATAGTACACTGTAACATAAAGAATGATATTCCTAGCCGCTTAGTTGTCCTCCCATTTATCAGTGATTAGTTCAATTATTTTCTTAAACGACAAATTCACAGCCTTTGCTGAATTGATAAAATCCTTTACCATAGCTTCAGTAAGTTCCAATTCAATTTTTGCGTATATTGCATCCCCTGCATATATCATACTGCCTACATTGGTATTGGTAACAATAAAACCTTCATCCTCCATTAACTTGAAGGCCTTTTGGGCTGTGTTTGGATTGATATTTAATATTGCCGCCAGCTCACGTCTTGATGGTAATTCCGTACCAGTTTCAGCATGCTTTAATAATATTTTCTTTTTCACGTATTGACAAATTTGAATATATACTGGATCTTTGTTATTTAGTATAAGGCTGGAAAAATCCAACACTATTGCGTCACCTCCATTGCACAAGTGTATTATGTCACTAATACACTTGGCTGTAAATAATAGCAAAAAAATAATCTCAGCAATTAATTCTGCTCAGACCATATCTTATAGGACAATACTTTGCTAATTCAACAGAGTCATCTCATTCCAATGTCCGTTTTCTGTGAATAGTTGAGCTCTTTGCTCCGCATTATTCACGATATTTTCATCATATCCAAGAATTTTTAATAGTTTGATGGCATTTCGAGTAGAGGATTTTCCAGAATAGATTTTGTAATCAAACCTAATTTTATCCTCATCAAAAAACTCTTGAAAATGGTAGTTCTCAACACTGTTACCTAAGATTTGAGTCAATTCTATATCATGAGTGGCACATAAGCAAATACAATTATTCTTAGCAATAAAGTGCATTATTTCAGAGGAGGCAGCTATTCTTTCGATTGTATTTGTACCTCTCAGAACCTCATCGATTACACAAAGGCACGGAACAATGGCATTTAGCCCTTCAATTATCCTTTTTAAAGACTTTATTTCAACAATATAGTAGCTTTCCTTAGCCTCTAGGTTATCATTTAATGCCATAGAGCTATATATATTAAAAAAGCATGACGAATATTCTCTTGCTAGGCAGGTATAGATGGTCTGAGCAAAAATAGCATTGATAGCCACTGACTTTAAAAATGTAGATTTACCAGAGGCATTTGATCCTGTAACCAATATTACTTTTGATATCTTTAGAGTATTAGGAACAGGTTTTTCAATCAAAGGATGGTTTAATTCTGTAAAGTATATATGCTTATCTGCAATATTTCCAACCTTCAATTTTGGAGTTGTAAAGTAATCTATACTTTCTCTGTAGGAGGCAATAGATAAAAGGCTATCCAAGATCCCAATAGTTTGATAAATTGTATCCAGCACCTGCCTATGCTTTTCTATTATCTTGAATATACCATGGTATGCTATGGTCTCCCCAAGGAAAAATATTTTAATAATCTCTAAAAAATAATTTTCCGAGGTATAAAACATAAAGAAAAAGGCATTTAGACTTATTCCTTTTACACTTTTAGTGCACTGCTCTAAAGTATGAACATAAGTATCAATAGCCTTGATTCTTAGCTTCGGAATCCTTTTTGCAGTGCTAATCATATTAACAATATAGCCTAAGGATTGCAAGTGTCCAACTATTTGATTTCTTGCTTTAAAATATATTGAGACATTTAGTGCCATAGATGCAAAAAACAGAATAATTGCCCCAGGGAATATTGCTGCAATAAATGGAGATATGAAAAATACAGCTGCTAAAATCTTATAGTACGCTCCGCTCTTTCCCAAGCCCTTCCTTTTTCCACTTATGTAATCAGATATACTCAGAAACCCAAGTTTTCCTAGCTTGGACAACAATACCTGAAGCTTCACTCTCTCCTGAGAATTACTTCTGAAATACTCAATTAAATAGTCCCTATTTGACAAGGTCTCCTGATCAAATACTAGTTCCCTCATAATATTAAATAAGTATTCTTCTCCAATGTCGGTCTGAGTGTTGTTTATCTTGGAGAAAACTCTATTCATGTCTAAGTCGTTCCAGGTTATATCATCTATAAGAAAGCTTTTGACCTTCTGTTTATTATTTTCAAAATAACAGCCAATAGATGTGAAATCATTTGCCGTGTATTCTTTATTGGGAACCTTACCCCATTGCTCATGAATATTTCGTTTACTTTTTCTTTCTTGAGATATCTTCCCTGATATGCTAAATATTATAAACCCTACTATCGCTACTAAAAATATAAATAATATTTTCATGCTAATGCTCCCTATCCTTTATTCCAAGGTAGATGTATCTGTTTTCTCATTGGTAGTAGCTCTGAACCGCTTAATTGATCACGGCTTAAGCTACTCATAACGTCTTCCATTGCGGCCGTAATCGCGATTGGAATTCCTAGCTTCTCAGAAACCTGCGCAATTATTTCGTTCCCTTCCAATATAATTTCAGGCGTTGTCTCTTCAAGCAAATTACTATTATTAATCAACTTTGTAACCTTAATATTTGCGCTATCTTCAACTAATGCAATCATTTCCATTATTTTCTCTACAGTATCAGTCATTCCTCTTCTTGTATTAATTACAAAAAACATATCATAATCATCACTTACTATTTCCTCTCTGAATCTTGAAACAGCCTTTGCTCCTAGATCATCTCCGCCAACGTCCAGAACTGCCTTGTACTCCTTGTTTTGAAACAATGCGTATATTTCAGACGGAATGGCAGGAACATCTACATTGGTATTGGCATACATAGGCAGAATAACCCAAATGTTGTTCTTCTCTAGCTCCTCCTTTGCATCAGCAGTTCTGAAATAAGGATTTACTATATCAAAATCAACAATTGAAGTTTTAAAGTTCGCTTCTGCAAGCTTTAAAGCAAAATTAACAGCAACCTCAGTTTTGCCACTTCCAAAATGGCCGGTAAATATATTTATTCGTCTTTCAAACATTTCACAGTCTCCTCCCATCCAATCAAATCCTTTATAACCTCTCCTGCAATAATCAATCCCATAACTGAAGGGACAAATGACATACTTCCAGGTATCTGATGCTTGACAGTGCATTTTCTAGTTGTGCCTATAGGACAGATACAGCCAACCCTACAGCTAGAGTTATCAGTTTCAATTGGTTTAATTGGTTCTTCCTTTGAGTAAACAACCTTTAGCTTCTTAATGCCTCTGCTTCTAAGTTCCTTTCTAACAACTCTAGCCAAGGGGTCTACTGTAGTTTTGTAAATGTCTGACACCTCAAACTTAGTAGGATCAAGCTTATTTCCAGCTCCCATTGCACTTATAATAGGTATGCCATATTCATTTGCTCGTACCACCAGGTCTATCTTTGCAGTCACTGTATCTATGGCATCCACGATATAATTGTAGCTTTTATCAAGCATTTCTTCGGCAACATCAGGCATATAAAATTTTTGAATTATTGTAACCTCACATTGAGGGTTTATCTCTAAGATTCTATCCCGCATAGCCTCTACCTTTGGTTTGCCAACGGTCTTCCTTGTTGCATGTAATTGACGATTTAAGTTGGTCAGACAAATACAGTCGTCATCAATAAGGACTATACTCCCAACTCCGCATCTTACAAGTGCCTCAACAGTATATGAACCAACTCCGCCAATGCCAAAGACAGCGACCTTGCTATTTTTCAATTTCTCAAGCCCATCTGAACCTATGAGCAGTTCACTTCTCGAAAATTCATGTAGCATATATTTACTCCATTTTCAATTTAATTTTGTGTGTCAGCTGCAATTAACCTCACTGCGAATTATTTAAAATATTCTCAAGTATAAATAAAAGAATACACCAATTGCTTTATTATAACAAGTTATCATAATATGATGATAAGATGCAAATGGCATCTTGCGCATTATCACATCGAGCAAGATGCCATTAATATCAGTAATACTTATTATATTTGATCACTCAGTTTATTTGAAACAACATTATAATACATAGTTTGCTCGGTTACCTCTTGTGAGCCATCCTTCGCTTTAATTCTTTGACTTAGCTCGCAAATACTATTGGCTTTCCATTTTATGAAGTCGTAGCTATAAACATAAAGATCCTTGCTTTTGTCGTCCTGTTTTTCAAGGATGTCCTCACTGCTGTTTAGCACCAGTTTATTATCTGAAGATCGGATTATTACTACGATAGTTTTTTCATTACGAGTAATGTTTTGGGGGCATCCTAAGTATGAAAAAGCATTATATTTTCCATCAGATGAAACAGAAAAATCACTAAAGACTCCTAAATCACTAAAAATCTTCTCAATTTTGGAGCTTTCCAAGCTATATGCGTAAATGGTGGTCTGAGTATACTTTTCTCCTCGTTTTCCTTCAACACAAAAGTAAAGCTTGTCGTTTTCTCTGTTCAGCAACATGTTACTTAATTTGTATCCACTTCCGTATTTCTTTCTGAATTTAAATATATTTCTAATCTCGGATATACTTGATGTGTCTATATTTTTAGTAACAAGCTTACCATTTAATTTGTAGGCTAAATTAATTGAAACTTGACCATTCTTATTTTCTACAAGATTTGCATTTAAATTTAAGTCAGCTTCATTATTAAAAACATTTATTGCTTCTTTCTCAACAAAATTGTTAATATCAATCTCACTTTTGTATGCATTTATATTCTGATTAGAGTTATCTGTAGTAAAAGTCTTGCGCTCTCTGCTTTTATCTGCAGGCTTGCTAAACAAAATAGCACAACCTACTAGTAGCGAAAGCAATACAACATATGTTATTGATAGACGTAATTTTTTATCCATTTAATCCCGCCTCCTCTAAAGAGAACTTGGCTTGTGCTAAGCTTAAAGCGCAGGCAGAAGCCTTAGTTGCACTTATACTTTCCTAAAGTATAAAAAATATCTCTCAATGTATTTTATACAAAAAAGCTAGATGTATACCTTTTATGAGATCAACAGCATATTGTTCAAATGTTTTTTTACACAATAAAAAACACAACCTCGTTACAATCTTCATCAATAAATTCGCCTTCGCTAGAGCTCTGACTTGACCCCCATCCATTCATTCTTATTGGATTTCTAGATATCAGCACAACAATACCAATTAGAAGCGAAACAAGTCCAATTAAGAAGAATAACTCCTTATAATTAATCTTAATTTCCAATGAAATGATATACAAAAACAAGTAAAACAATACAGATATAATTGCACTATACAAAAAAGTAAGAATACCCTTAAGTTTGCATTTGCCCATATCTCTTCCCCCTTTCTATAAATTTAGTTTGAATATTCTCTTAGTATTTTCACTAAAAATAAGTCGTTTTTGTTCATCTGTCAGCTTTAGCTTCATAACTCTTTTTAGGTCAGGAATTGGGCTCCCCCAAGGGAAATCAGATCCAAAAATGACTTTGTCTGCTCCGATTTCATTTATAACAGCAACTACTTCATTGTCAACTAACCAGCTGGGCTCATTCACCCTAATAATTTCTGAATACCCAGTTATAACAATTGATGTGTCAAAATAAACATTGTTATATTTCTTCGAAATCTCCAAAACACGTTCAACACTCCCATCAGCCATGTGAGCAAGAACTATTGTGAGCTTCGGATATTTATCAATAATAGGTAAAATACATTCAATATCAGAGTATTCATTCAGTCTCGCATTTGATACTCTACCACAATGAATTAAGATAGCAAAACTATATTCACTACACTTGCTATAAAGCTCATCCAATCTAGTATCTCTCACATCAAAGCCCTGAGCCATGGGATGCAGTTTTATGCCCTTTGCACCCAACGCAATGTATCTATCTAGATGTTCTTGTATCGCCCCTCCCATTTCAGGGTGAAAGCTTACAAGTGGAACCAGTTTGCCATCAGATGCCTTTGCAGCTCCCAATGTCCACATATTATTATCATCTATAATCTTTGGGGGTGCGAAATTTGCCATTATGGTACGATCGATTCCACCCAACTTCATATTAGCCAATACATTTGCTATAGTACCATTTCCAGGATTAGTAAATTCTATGTCATATATTTTATTAAATGATGAAATTATTTTTTCTGCAACATCGTCACTTGAAAATGTATGCACGTGACTATCAATTATCTCAAAACTATTAACCATTTTTCTCCCCTAAGCTTCTCTGTAGATGCTTCTTAAATAAATATTTTCCTTATTAATATTTAATATAACGCAAGTTTCTCATAAAATCAATATGTTGGAGTACCAAAAAACGAGCAGAATAATGTTGTTTTCTTGATTATAAAAAAGCACTGCCTTCTCATTTATTTAACTTTGTATATACTTATTTATAAATAGTAATACTAATTTGGGAAGCAGATATTTAGTTGTTTTAAACTTTTAAAATCGATAAAGGAGGTAAATATATGAAAGCATCAGTAGATCAAGAAGGTTGTATTGGTTGTGAACTATGTACAGATGTGTGCCCTTCAGTTTTTAGCATGAATGATGAGGGTAAGGCACAAGCTATAGATGAAGATATACCATCTGGAAATAAAGATGAGGCACAAGAGGCCAGTGATGGCTGTCCAGTAAGTGTAATAGATATAAAGTAAATAATGAAGCATTGCTTGAAAAAGGTGATTACAAAATATTTTATAATATTTTGTAATCACCTTTGCATTATAATTTATAAATATTTTTTTATTTAGAAAATAGTAATCATTTCACAGCTAAATTTTGTACTTGTACGTCAAGATGGAGTATTTACTAAGAAATGTGTATCCTATGTCTATTATGTTTTTGTTCATACATCAACTGATCTGCGCACTCCAATATTTTATAAATATCATTTTGAGTATTTGTATAACCTGCCACACCATAACTGAATTTAAGTCTATATGTTTTTTCTCCTTTATTATTATAAGCTTCAACAAGTCGTGTTAAATTTTGTATGTAAACTTCAACCTGCTCTTGCTGTTGATCTTCTAATAAAACCAAGAACTCATCTCCTCCTAAACGTATTAGTTTATTTTTCCCTGGAAGAAAACTCTCACGGAGTAAGTTAGAAAATGCTTTAATTGCTTCATCCCCCTCAAGATGTCCATATTGGTCGTTAATAGTCTTAAACTCATCTATATCTATATAAATTATAAAAAGATTATTAAGTTTTTTATAGTCCATATTTTGAGCGTACTTCTCATAGGATAAACGGTTTTCTAGTCCTGTCATACTATCACGATATGCTTGGTCATTGAGTATAAAAACATAAATAACTACAATAACTATTGCTACGCTATTCCAAGTAGTCAAATATACAGAATGCATTAACTGAATAATAGTGAATATGGCAGGTACAATGTAAAATAAACTAAATATAACAAGTTCCGAATGAGTAAACTTTTTGTGGTGTTTATAAATAAAATATAAGTTATACCCAAAGTATATGTAGCTCATACATGGTAAAATAAAAAACAAAGGTCCCCTTTCGTATATATTTTCGCTTGTTATATAAAAAAGTTCACCCCCATTATAACTTATCAAGGCTCCTATTCCATTAATGAATAATGGCAGTAGAAGTATGCTACTTACTTTGATTTTCTCAGTCTGAAACCTACTAGCCCATTCTTTAATAAATACAAATCCAAGAAATGGAATGATAGGAGCCATAATAAATCCAATCATATTGACTAGCTTATGCAATACCATAAATTGCTTTAAATTTGGACTATTTAATAGGACACTAAATATCTCTAATATTAATGTAATCAACGTTAGTCCTATAATCCACACAAATAATCTATTAATTATATTTTTTCTATTCATATTAAAACAAGCATGCCCAAGTAAAATAACTAATAAAAATGATAAAACAATATTTATTTGGACTTGTAATAAATTCACCATATAAACCATACTCCATTTGTATATTTTGCATATTTTATTATATCATACGCCAGCTGTTATTTACAATATTTGTACTTATTTCATGTATGTGGGTATACGTTTATTTCCGAGAAACGGGAGCAGAAACAAAAAAACAAACCCCATTTCAGCTATTAACAAAAATGAGGTTTAACTATTTTGTGAGCAATAATAATTTTTCTTTTCTTTACGATCTTCCTTCAAATCTAAAGTTAGCTTTCCTTTGCTGGTACTTCCTTTTCAGCAGTTTCAACATCAACTTTTGTACCTTGTTCAATTGTTTTCATTATGGAATCCTTAATGCTTTTCACCCTAGAATCTTCTTCTTTGCTTGATTCGTTAAACGTAACTCCCAGTTTTTCACTTATCAAAAGTCCAAGAAGCATTTCAAAAGCATTTACTGAACTGCCCTGCCCTTGTCCTGAACCCATACTTATAACAGTCTTTGGCACTATATCTATCTTTGATTTTTCTATCGCTGTAGTAAACTTGTTCATAACATCTTGAACAACCTGATACTGCGGACCTCCATATGCCTTTACCTGTTCCTCGATAGCAATGGCTTTACCAATACCAACCCTAGCCTCTTTTTCAGCTTCTGCTTCTGCAATTGCTTTTATCTTGGAAGCTTCCTGTAGTGACCTTTGATATTCAGCCTTACCTTGGTTGCTCTGTATTTGAATATTTATATCAGATTCTGTTAGGAATCTTTGCTGCAAGGCCTTAGACTCAGCCTCTCTTAATTCCTTCTCTTTTCCTGCTGCTTTTTCCTGCTGTGAATAAGTCTCTATTCGCTCAACCGCAATCTGCCTGTCACGAAGTTGGGTAAGTATTACTTCAATCTTGTTATCGTTTGCAGAGGCAGATGGTGTACCTATGAGCACTTCCTCAAGCTCAAGATTATAATGATCGAACTTAATCTTCATTTCCTTGGAGGAGGTATCCTGTATCTCATTTCTCTCCTGAATAAGCTGTATCAGGGTCTTAGTCTGACCTATATTTTTGAAGTATGCTGAAACCATTGGATCAAGCGTCTGGTCAACTAGCATCTTCACATCTCCAAACCTTTGTATAACTAAAGGTGCCTTTTTATAGTCTATGTGCATAACTACTGACAAAGGAAGTGATGGCTCGAATGCATCCTTTGTAATAAGACTTACTTCTTTAAGATTTTCATCAAATTTATGAGAACCGGTCTGGTTGCTTATCCATTTTAATATTATATTTGTAGTAGGTATCCTGACTATCTTTCCTGCATAGGTATTAAATGCATATTTGCCAGGCATTAAAGGCTCTCTCCATACACCTCTGGAACCCTTCTCAACAAGTTCACCATGTTTATAATCTTCTCCTGTTGAGTCTACGCCCTTAGGTCCTATATAAGATATAACCACTCCGACATATCCCACTTCTATCAGTGTCTTGTCAATAAATTCCACGGTTGCAAAAAATCTATTAATAAAGTACGTACCTTCAACTAAAACCTGATGCTGTCTTCCTCTGAAGCCCCCTGCTTTTAGGAACTTCTCCGGATCTTGAAAATTATTATGATAAATTTCAGGGAAGGTTGGATCATCACCAACTGCAGGTGCAATAATATCCTCCCTGTTTAAAGAAAGCCCATCATGGACTGTAACTATTCCCACCATATCATCGTTACCTTTTATTACAATGGGTTTAAAACCTGCTCTATCTTTGAGTAGTTCTGTCATCTTCGTAATAGTAATTTCTTCGGAACTTGTCCCCATTGGTAGATAGTATATCTTCTCTTCTGTCAAGATAATAAATTGTGCAAGGTTGAACGCATATGTGCCTTCGCGAATTATACCCCTTTGAGGACCTTTTTGACCTCCATTAAGCAAAAACCCTCTAGCATTTTGAAAATTACTACCTTCAGGTATTACTTTGCTCAGCGTCTGAATCGGCTCTAAAGGCTTGCCATCACGGGCAAAAACATATGCAATCTGTCCCTGTGGAACAGTTACAAGTGGACAAATATGGACCTTATACATCAGAGGGGTTAAAAAATGTATACCTCCTCTAATTATCTGAGGCTGATAGCCAGCTTCACCATTAAGTGCAATAATCTGTTCATTAAGTGAACCCTTATGAGACCACCATTTTTCTACTATGGCAATTTTATTATTGGGTATTATTCTAAAACCTATAATTTTTAAAAATATGAATATACCAACCAGTATTAAAAGTGGAGTTACCAATTGCCCTATATACATCTTCATCCCCCTTAATAAATTTATTTGATTATATTTTCTAATTGTTATTTCTTTGGTTTCTTTACTGCAACTGGTGTTGCCACAACTGTGGGTTGCACAGCAACTTTCTCATTTGTTTTCTTCTTTTTTTTCGTCTTATTCGGATTCTTATCTCCCATTTAATATCACCCCTTTTTTTTGATTTATTCGTTTTTGGGAATAATCATACTTCCTAGATATATTCTTCAATTTATCAAAAAGCCACTTTAATAAAAAGTGACTTTTAATAGTTTTAATTATCTGTTTTGGCACCTTAGAACATAAGCTGGTGGAAAGTTAAGGAAAACTCTATCATACTCTACATTTTTAAAATAACTACGAATATATTCTTTTTTAAATAATGTGTATTGAAATGTGATAAATACACCCTTTCTCTTTAGCATCTGTCCAGATGTTTTCAAAATTTTCCCAGAAACATTCTTTGGTAAACTAGCAAAAGGCAACCCTGACACTATATAGTCTACTACTTTAATATTATACTTTTTTAAATGCTTATCTATATTTTCAGCTGAATCATTTATAATCAAAACGTCATTTAAATCTCCATATTTATTTACAAGTCCATTATAAAACACTTTATTATATTCAACTAGTAATAGTAAAGTACCCTCTCTTCTCTTCTTAATAAGAACCTCTGTAAATACTCCTGTTCCTGGTCCATACTCTACTATACATTTTGCAGAATTGAAATCTATGTCTTGAACCATTTTTTGTGCTAACTTTTCAGAGCTTGGAGCTACAGCCCCCACAGTTCTTGGCGATTTAAAATATTCAATTAAAAATTTTAAATAATTCATACTAAACTCCATTCCGGCTACTTTTCGTTTGTATCTCTTAAATCAGTAATTTAGTTCAGTAACCTATACATTCAGTGTATCATAGTTTCCAGTTCAAAGTAATATTGAACAAACCAGATTAATTTATTATTTAATAAATTTCAATATATACATCATATTATATTATACAGTTATTTAATAGCTTATTCCGGAAATTTAATATTTTTTGTTGGAAATTTTATCAATTCCATGTATATTATCTGATGATTCTATCCTTTAAACGTTACCTTTTTGTAGAAATTTTATTTGCTCAACGCTCTCTTCAATTCGGACTAAATGTTGTGTAATTTCTTCAACTTGGAACAAACGTTGAACTATTTCTTCAATTAATATCTCAGATTTCAATGTTATTTCATAGTCATGTTCCGAACGCAGTCTGTCTTTTTCTTGCTGCCTATTCTGGCTCATCATTATAAATGGTGCCTGAAGGGATGAAACACATCCAAGTACGAGATTCAGCAATATATATGGAAAAGGATCAAAAGGCTTAATTATGAGAGCTAATGTGTTCACAGCAATCCAACCACCCAAAAGTAGCAAGAAAATGATAATAAAGGTCCAGCCCCCTGCAAAAGATGCTATTTTGTCTGCCAGATAGTCTCCAAAAGTAAGTTCCTGCTCCTCTAGTTGATTAACATTGTGGGTAAGTTGTACCCCTATTAAATCTTCTACATTACGAGACGCTGAGGCCCTTGTAAAACTTGCAAACTTTTTTTTCATAGATAATCATCCTTTCGCTTTCATGGTAAAAAATATCGTCGATGTTATTGCATTATACGCCGGCGGAGGAATGATTGTGTTATCATCTTATTTGTTTTTTCCATTTCTTGAAATTAAAATAGCTAACAATAATGACACCAAAAAGTGTCACACCAAAAATATATATAGAATATTTCATACTAATTCCTAAAAAGGTATATAAAAGAATAATGGGGGTATCAGCTAAAAATATTGTTAAAATATATTTTTTGAAACTAATTCCAGTTAAAACAGAAAAGAAACAAATAATATCTGAGGGTACTACAGGCGAGGAAATTCCCAACGCTAAAATTTGTACATTATTCTTTTTAATCAAGTTGTATATCCTAGGATATTTATTAATTATTTTATTTTGATAGTTCATACCAACTGTAAACTTTGTAAAGAAAAATAATATAATTTCACTTAACAAATTTGCTATTGTAGTTAAAATAAAGGCTTCTAATGGACTAAATAAAATACCTCCAATAATTATAAAAACAGTACATGGTATAAGGGTAAAAATTCTTAAAGTTGCAATTACAAGAAATAAGAATACGCTATATTGTGAATAAATATTCAAAAAAACCGTGATTTTATGAATTCCATCATTATATAATTGATACTTGAAAAATGTAAATAAAATTGCTGCCCAAAACAGAAAAATAATACTTTTAAATAGTTTATTCATTATATTCCTTTACTCGTATAGTTATATATTAAAAATCTTATTCAGGTATTATTCCTCTATTAAGCCACTGCGCAAACTGATTTTCAGTAATAATGCTTATTCCCAATTCTTTTGCTTTCTTATTTTTAGAGGAACCGGATAAATTGTCATTATTTAATAAATAATTTGTCTTCGAGGTCACGGTACCTGTTACTTTACCGCCTTTTTCTTCAATTATAGTTTGTAAATCATCTCTATTTTTAAATTGTTCAACTGAACCTGTTATAACAAAATTAATATTATCAAATATCAGCTCTGTATCGGATGCTTTGATTTTTTCAAATTCGATTTCATTAAGCAAATCTTCTATTATAATTTTGTTCTTTTCATCCTTAAAAAAATTAACATATGAATCTGCAAGAACTTCACCAATGCCACTTATTTCAATTAATTGTGAATAATCCGCACTCTCAATATCATTCCAAGCATACCTAAAGCTCTTACATATAAGTTTTGCATTTGATAACCCAACGTTAGGTATTCCTAGGCTGTAAAGTAGCCTTGCAACGCTTGTCTTTCTTGCTCTATTAATAGAAGTTACTAATTTAGTAAAGGATTTTTCTCCAAACCCCTCCATAATAATTATTTCTTCTTTGAACTTTTCAACATGAAAGATATCCGCAAGCTCTTTAATTAACCCTTTAGCAATCAATTTTTCAATAGTAGCATCAGATAATCCTTCTATATTCATTGCATTCCTACTTACAAATAAGGTAAACAATTTATTTTTTTTTGCAAGGCACTCCTCATTTGGACAATATAAGAATTTCACACCATTATCCTGTTTAACTCCAGTTTTACCTCCACACACAGGACAAACTTCTGGTATTTCTGCCATTCCGCTTCTAGTTATATTCTCAGCTACCTGTGGGATAATCATGTTTGCCTTGTATACACCTATGGTATCTCCAATTCCAAGCTCTAGACCTTCCATGATACTTATATTATGAAGACTCGCTCTACCTACCGTTGTACCTTCAAGTTCTACAGGTTCAAATATTGCTATAGGATTAATTAATCCCGTTCGAGATGCACTCCATTCTACTTCTAACAGCGTTGTTTCTTTAATTTCATCACGCCACTTGAAGGCCACTGAATCTCTCGGGAACTTCGCGGTTGAACCTAATGACTCCCCATATGCAATATTATCGTAAATTAAAACTAATCCATCAGAAGGAAAATCATTTTCTGCAATATTTTCAGCAAACCATGAAACTGATTCTTCTATATTCAAGGAATTTACTTCTTTGAACTCAACAACATCAAAGCCTTGAATCTTTAGCCAAATTAATTGAGCAACCCTCGAGTTTTGAAAGTCAATATTATCTGCTTTAACTATTGAAAATGCATAGTAATATACATTTCTCTCAGAAGTAATCTTATTATTTAACTGTCTTACTGAGCCACTGCAAAGATTTCGCGGGTTCTTATATTTAGCGACCACATCTTCTATTTCATTATTCATTTTGACAAAATCCGAATAACGGATAATAGCTTCTCCTCTTAAAATCAAATTTCCCTTATATGAAATATTAACAGGTACGTTTTTAAACACTTTAGCATTATTTGTTATTACTTCACCAACTTCACCAGTTCCCCTAGTAACAGCCTTTATAAGCTTGCCTCCCGCATAGGTTAATACAATTGTAAGCCCGTCTAACTTCCAAGAAAGAATACCGTTTTCTTGTCCAATCCATTGCTTCAAAACATCTACATTTTTTGTTTTATCTAAAGACAACATAACCTTTTCATGCTGTTCTTTAGGTAAATTGCTCAGTAATTCATAGCCAACATGTATTGATGGACTACTAGAAAGCACAACACTCATTTCTTTTTCCATCTCCAATAATTCATCATATAGCTTATCATATTCTATATTTGGCATAACTTCTGTATTTTCTTGATAATATGCTTTAGCTGCATTGTTTAATATTTCAATCTTATTTTTCATCGATTGAAGTTTATCCATCATGTAATGTGACCTCCAAATAATCTCTTTATATCTGTTCCGCTTAATATGATTTGTTGTTGCTATTTTTTGTTTGAGCCGTATGATTTTCTCGATGACTTACTTTTTCTTTTAAACAATATGGTATATATTGCAACTATAGATATTGCTAACCAAACTATACCCCATACAATAGAGGGAATATGTGTTAACTTAGCTAGCTGTACCGCATCAGTTACTGGCATCTTACCCAAGCTAAACAAGCCAAATTGATTATTAATCTGCATCAAAATAGTGTCTACAAAAGTATCATATATTGCATATGTGACACTTCCAATACCAATAATCTCTATTACCCAATCATTTAATTTTTCATTTTGAATCATATATACAATAAGTGCAAAAATAGTGAAAATAACAGAATAAAGCATTGTAAAGGAAATAATACCCGAATATTTAAATGTCACAGCTAAGAAAATGATTGCAATAACCCCTATTATGTACTTTTTGAATTTAGTATTTTTAAGTAGTAGTATGCAAATTGCAAAAAGGACGCTTCCAAGATATCCTCCATTTGCAATAAGAAAAGCGGATAACCAATCCTTTGGGAGAGAATTCACATGCCCGCTTTCATTGAAATATATCTTGAGCTCTATTATGTTGCTCCCTGTAACAAGCGCCATAAAGGCGTGCCCAAGTTCATGTAAAAAAACGGTAAACAGCTTAATTGGCTTAATTACAATAGTGTTCCAAAAAACCATCAGCGCTATAAAAATAATAAAGAATCTTCCTGTTTGCTTCATTAGTACCCCCAAGCTTCGAAATAAGTGCGACTAAGTCTAGTTGGAGCTAGCTGCTCCATCTAGACCAAGCCTTCTTTATAAATTATAACCTGTGTTCTTAGAAAAGGAAAGATATTCACTATTTCTGTTAGTTTATATAATTGTTCACATCAGCAAGCGTTATGCCTTGGTGCAATGCAATATTAAGACCATTTGCCACTACTTTCGAAGTTCTATTAATAATATCGTCTATTTCTTTAGGCGTAACTATTAATTGTCCAACAAATGGGTTTAATGCTGTCTTTAGTAGCTCATATTTTTTTTCACGATCCATATTCTTAAGCATATTGTAGAAATCCGTTCCCTCAGGGGCTTCTTTAATCATACTATCAATTACCAGATCCATAGCATCATTTGTAAGTGTAGCAGCATCAACTACGGTTGGAACACCAATTGCTATAACAGGCATGCCTAATGTAGCCTCGCTGAGCTCCATTCTTTTATTGCCTACCCCTCCACCAGGTGCGATACCAGTGTCAGCTATTTGAATTGTAGTACTTACTCTCTCCATGCTTCTAGCGGCCAAAGCATCTATTGCTATTATAAAATCAGGTTTTATTCTCTCAACAACACCCCGTATTATCTCCCCTGTTTCAATTCCAGTTATGCCCATTACGCCTGGAGAAATAGCACAAACAGATCTTACACCATCGTCAACTTTGTCTGGCATATATTCTAAAAGATGCCTAGTTACCATTAAGTTAGATAGCACCTTCGGACCTAATGCATCTGGAGTAACATTCCAGTTTCCCAATCCAACTACGAGTATTGTAGAATTCTCTTTTAAATTCATTAATGAAATTAATTCTTTTGACATCGCATCAATTGTTTTTTGGTTGATTTCAGGATCATCTTCCCTCAATTTGGGTATTTCCAATGTAATATAGTTCCCCATTGGCTTACCAATAGCAGCCTCACCAGTGGGTGACGTTATGCGGACTCTTGTTATTTTAACTTGTTCGTCGCCTGCGTTTTCTACAATTACGCCTGGTGGTGTTTTGTTCTCCTGTGCCTGTTCTCTTGCTTCACTGCTGTTCATAAAAATCTCATGCGCTTCAATTACAAGATCTGTACGTCTATTAGACAAATTTATCATAGTTTTTTATTCCTTTCACAAAAATTATTTAAAAGTGATATATATATTATTTCTAAATATGTTGATTTTAGTCTCAACTTTTCTGTATTAGAAATTTTGGCTTGTACTTGCATTTTAAAATCTTTCATGATAAAATATCTTCTGTTACGGGCAATAAGCGGTTTTGTAAACCGATAAAATATTATTAGTAATTTTTGCTCACGTATTAAGCGAAATTAGGCTCGCAGGAGGTGAATACTTTGCCAAATATTAAATCAGCAATAAAGAGAGTTAAGATAACTCAGGCTAAGACTTTACAGAACATTATTAAGAAGTCAGCCCTTAAGACAACAATTAAGAAATGTAAAGAAGCTATAGCT
>Ga0209430_1001403_pt1 | contig 17970 bp, 13 predicted proteins | sample BarGraIncub1133A_FD_184504 | JGI IMG/M metagenome (GOLD analysis project Ga0209430, IMG submission 184504) | Arctic peat soil microbial communities from Barrow, Alaska - Barrow Graham LP Incubations 11-33A (SPAdes) (version 2) | ecosystem: Environmental > Terrestrial > Soil > Wetlands > Peat... | reverse complement strand
ATTTGTTATTTCGTAAATTGTATACCTCCAGAAATAATGTGCAGCCCAGCCAATAACAACTATTGCTAAGACTATCCCAATTGTGTTCAACGTAATATTACGAATCTTGAGTTGCTTTAATCTTTTCATCTTATGATGTAGCAATCTTCCTCTTTTTAACTTAATCCCTTGTTCCATGAATATAATGATTGATTAATATTTTTGGTTCTGTTGTAAGAAAATGTAGGGGCCGCCCTTGTGGCCGCCCACGGAAAAACATAAAAAATCTTCATTACTCGTGGGCGGCCACAAGGGCGGCCCCTACATTTTCTGTGATTCTGCCCCGGATACCCACTAGGGGCCTCCCTTGGAGTTTAAGAACCATCGAAGAGTGTTTTATGTTGTAGAGACGCAATATTTTGCGTCTCTATGTGATGTAAATTTTGCGTCTCTACGTGATGTTAATAGGCAGCACTAGAATGTTTTTGTATGTCCAACGGATAAACAGAAAATAAATTTAAACAGTTTCTTAAAAGCTGACTCTAAAAACTCATTCTATGATCGATTATTTAAAATCTAATCTCTCCTGGGTATCTTTGAAAGCCTCTACCTGTTAGCAAATTGATGGTTTATAAATTGCCACTCATACGTAAAAGTTGATAATAGGTAAATACTACGTTGGATTTAGCAGTAGTAAGCTGCATTTCGGCATCTAATTTTACTCCGCTGGCATCCAATAAATCGGTCATGATTGCCATGCTGTTTTTGTATTTGTTATAAACAATCCGATAATTCTCATTAGCCTGTTTTACCGACAAGGTTAATACATCTATCTTATCCAATGCTTCCTGATGTTTAATATAAACACTTTTAATGTTCGTTCGGATGTTTTGTTCCTCTTGTTCTTTCTGAACTTGCTGAAAAGCAATGGCTTGTTTTGAAATACTGACTTTATTCGGATTCTTATACAAATTAGATAATTTGTACGATAATTTCAACATGACACTCCAACCATTCAAAAACATATCTTCTACAGGCGAAATATTTGTGATAGGTCTTACCAATGAATTGCCTGCTTGCAAAAAAATGGATGGGAGATATTCTGCAAATGTAATTTCTTTCTTTTTTTCTGCTAATTTTATTTCACTCTTTGTTAGTTGTAATTCAGGTAATTGTTGATAAGATTGTTCTATATATGTTTCAACCAAAGCTAGGGTCAATTTTTGTTCTAATAGTTCCTGGTCTGGTGTTAATATCCAATCTTCATTCAGTCCCAACGCAACATCAAGTTGTTGAGAATTAATGCGAATATTATCTTCCACTTCGCGAAGCATCAGGTTCAGGTTATTAAGCAATAATTCACTCCGAATTAAATCATTTTCGGTAATCATGCCCTGCTTTTTCATTCCCTGAATATCGTGTAACCGTTGTCTTGCATCCTCTATATTATGGTTCATCACATCCTTTTGTTTGTACAAACGGAACAGTTCAAGATATTTACTCATTAAAGCGAGCTTTACCTCAGCCATATCTTTGTGGGAAGTCAATTGGACCAACTCTTTTTGCAAAGCAGCTTTTTCTATATTTCGCTTAATTTTTCCACCCATATAAATAGGTTGAGCCAATTCTACAACATAGTTTTGACTCCAATTGGGCATATAAGGATGCACCGGCTTGGTCAATCCATCTGTAAATACTGTTACTTTTCCTAAATAACCATCGGCAAGATCCACAAAGATATCAGGTAGCATTCCGGTTTTGGCGACATTGATCTCTTGAGTAGCAATTGTCTCATTAATTTTATCTGATTTAAGCTTTAAACTATTTTCAACACCTTGTTTGAATAAATCGTCTACGCTTAGGAAATGAGCATCTTGCGCCCGTAATAAGGTTATGTTCAGAACGAATAATCCCAAGAATATCCATCTATTTGATTTCTTTAAATTCATAATTTACTTTTTGTAAAAACGATGTCATTTCTTCCAGTGATTTTGTCTCCAGATTTTCAGAGGAGGAAGCATATATTTCGAGAAGTAATGGTTGTAACTTTTCACGTAATTCATATCCTTTCGCTGTTAGCAAAATTTTCTTATTCCGACGGTCATGAGCATATTCTTGTCTCACTACAAGTTCTCTCTTCTCTAAATTATTGATTAAATAAGTCAAACTTACTTTGTCTTTGAAGGTTTTATTTGCTAACTCTTGTTGATTTACGTCTTCATTATTCCATAAACAGCTCATTATCTGTAACATTTCATAGGTTATCCCCATTTTATTGTTCTTCAAGCTTCGTTGAATTGCTTGCTTGAAAGAGGCACTTGTCTGCAATATAGTTTGCATAAACTCTCGCATTATTTCTGCTTTCATTATAAAGTAGATAATTGATTATGAAATGAATGAGTACCAAATGGAGATTTAATATACTTGTGTGTTTTTTCGATTGGTTTGTTGAAGATTAACTCTTTGTCGTTGATGTTTATCAATGATTATATTTTTTGCGCAGTATTTTCCCATTTGGAATAGATTATAGGAGTGCATTTGCAGTATTTTAAAAAGCTGCAAAGGTAAATAAAATATCGATATTAATTAAGTACTTAACTAATAACAGCGATCAAAGAGTCTAAGAAACTGTTTAAATTTTCCCGTAGGGAATAAATATCAATAGAAACATTCACGTCATCTATCTTTTCCCCGTAGGGGATCAATCTTTAATGTTAATGCCCTCGGGCAAAAAGAGGGGAGATGCTTATTTCTATTGATATATATGCCCTACGGGCAAAAGAAAAACTAAATTTAAACAGTTTCTAAATTTGTTATGAATCAAACAAAAATTAATTGTGGCTGACCCCATAGCCGTCAAGCTAAGAACTTCAAACGTTTGATAATCTGTTCTTAAGCCCTGAAAGGGCACAATACATCAGCACAGGGTGAAGCCCTGTGGTTTGATTAAATTAATAAATTCAAGCCCTGTAAGGGCGAAATAATTGATATTAAATACATTATGAACATTAATTATTTCACCCTTACAGGGCTTAAATTCAAAATGTCGTCTATTCGATGGGCTTCGCCCATCGCTATTATACTGCGCCCTTTCAGGGCTAAACCCTGATAAAGTGTAAATTAGATTTCTTAGCTTGACGGCTATGGGGTCAGCCACAATTTCTAAAGAAATTGTGGCTGACCCCATTATTCTCACCTCCTGCCCATTACTATCACTGCTGATGGCAAAATGGAAATCCACTTTTACAAAGAGTGGGATTTAAGCCTTTTCACTCCTGAAAGAAAGAGACCCGTCAGGTAAAAAGCGAAAAATAAAATAAAAAAACGGAACTGGATTTTTTTAAAGCACTGATTGTTATTTTTTTTGAACCAGTTTTGATAATTCTTTGATACTTCTTTGATAACTCCCGGATCACTTACTAGCAATTAGTGGATCATTAGTAGATACTCCCCCCGTTTACCGCACCATTTCAGCACATTCTCCACACCTTTTCCGCACATTATAGCGGAGAACCTGCGGAGAAGGTGCGGAAAACGTGCGGAGAACCCCCTCATTGTCCCCTGAGCGTATGGTCTGTTTTTGGTCTTTATCCGGGAGTGTTCCTTTCATGGACTTTTCGTGATCTTTCGAGAGACTTTTGATGAAATTGGATTTTTTCTGTATTTCAGGATTTTTAAATTGACCTCTTTTTTATACTAAATCAATTGCAACGATCTCGTGATCAAGGACCTGCGGAACAGATATTGTTATGTATTCATTTTTGATTGTGTACTCTGTTTTTTGGTCTCCGAGAAGCAATCGAACTCCGTGACTTTTGTGTTTGATGGGATTTTGACTTGCAGGTCGGCCTTGACAGGAATCAATTCTCTAAAAGGCCCTTTCATCATCATGGGGTTGGTGAAATTCACAAGATGTATGGTCATGGACTTTTTCTGTCGCCATGCTGTGACTTCAATCAGGCCTGGTCCGTTTACTTTCACGATCGGTTCTTCATTAAGCGTCCAACGAATTGTATTGTTAAGTAGCTTGCTGTGATCCAACGACATAAATCTCCAGAACGATCTGTCAATGTCCCAGGGTATGTAAGCTACTCTGCCTTTGCCGGATTCTTTTAGATAAACTTCGCGAATATCGGTGTCAGGAATACGGGAGTAAACATCCTCCATCGGCAGATCAGGATAGGTTGGAATCAATGTAACCGGGCTTGGAAAAGAGTAACTTCCAGGAGTGACTTTCACATTAAAGATGCCATTAATGATGCGGGTTGCATCTTCGAGCCCTTCCAGTACCGGATGAAATCGTTTTGTTGCAGAATCGGCTTTTAAACGAAGATAGCTGTTCTGCATAGGTCCTTCAACTCCCTGATTATAAGATACGCCGAACAGATCGGCCAAACCAAAATCGGATCTTTGCTTGCCCTGATCATCATAGAGCGATGATTCAAATGTTGCCAGGAGGCTGCCCCCATCTGCAACAAATTTCCCGATCTGATCACACTGTTTTTCTGACAACGTTGCTATGTTGGCGAGGATCAGTAATTTGAATGGCTTCAGATGGTCAGCATCCAACACACTGGCATTGATCATCTCAAAAGGCATTCGTCCTTCGATGAGTGCATGATACATCCCGAGCATGTGAAAACCATTGTTTTGCTGCCAGGGTTGATTGCCATAACCGTCAGACCCCTTATTGTCGTTGACCACTACGGCCACGCGTGCCATGGGGGCCGTGTTTCTCAGATACTTTTCACTGCGATAATAGCCCTGATAGATTTTTTCGATCGGTGAAAACCACCTTTTATCAATGGGTGTGGCTCCAAACTTCACAAAACAGGGAAGCATTCCGTTGGCAACACCATCGGCTGACCAGATCCTGATCTCGGCATCTGTGTTGACCGAATCTTTCCAACGTGGAGAATCTTCAAGACCGACACTGAAGATATTGATCAAAGGCTTGATTCCCATTCCTCCGGCACGGAGTTCTTTGGCGGCTTTGCCATTGTTCCAGGGTGGGATTGTCCCGGACCTGCCCTGGCTGTCGACAAAAAACAGATCAGCCAGTTGTCCGGTTAATTTTTTATCGGGAAAACCGTTGGGAATAAACCTGGAAGTCGATTTCACCTTCCGGATTTCGGCATCCCAGAGAAACCATAACTCTTTTAATCGTTGAACAGTCCATTCTTTATATTTTGCAGCCACGGCAGCACTGTTCCGGTTATCGGCCCCTCCCCTACTCGCTATACCCGGAATTTCCATTCCTCCCGAATAAGTTTTAAAGTTTTCGACACAATGTTCGCAATAACAGATGCCACTGCCACTCCAACGGTTCGAAAAAATGCCTTCGGGTTGATATTTTTGCATGATCTCTTTGTGGACCGTGGTCATGAATTCAAAGTTGTAGGGGCCTAATGCACAGGTCACCCATAAATCGGGATTTGCCCAATGGCGTCGTTTCTGACCATCTGCAGTGACTGCAATCCAATCGGGATGAGCATCAAGGACATTTTGACGTGCGGCATGAGGGTCGGTACGGGCGCAAACGGTAATATTCATTTTGCGGCATCCTTCAAGCATGTAGCCGAAGAGATCTGTATTTCCCAAAAAGTCACTCCTGTGGTGAAGCGGGATTTCGGTTGGATAAAATGCTACAACTCCGCCGGCACTGAGTAAAGCTCCGTCAGCATGAATACGTTTGAAATAGCTCAGCCAGAAATCAGGATCGCAGCGACCCGGATCGTTTTCTACAAAAGCCAGTTGAGCCCAACGCATTGATCGTCCAAACCATGGTTCAGGATCCAAAAGTACCGTATTTGCTATTGTTGAAAAACTACCAAGCGTTAAGATTCCACCAACAGCAGTCGTATTTTTAAGAAAATTTCTTCGGTTCATAAATTAAACTTTATTCAAAGTTGTTTTACATGGTTCTGTTTCATGAAAATGTAGGGAAGGCCCTTGTGGCTCTCCTATCCGGCTATGAAGATTTTTTTATGATAACGCCCTGGAGACCCACAGGGGCCTCCCTACATCTCATTCCTGGGTTTATCAGATTTCTTTGTTAATACCCTGGATACCCACAAGGGGCCTCCCTACATTTTCTTCAATATTACATTTCAAACTTAATATTAAATGGATGGTACAAAGAAAGCAAATTTGAAATTAGTTTTTGTAAAGTTCCTGATAAAGATTTATCAGTTGCGCCCGGATTTTGTTTTTATCGAATTGTGTGATCAACTGTTTAGAGATTTCTATTCCTGCTTCATAAAAGGATTTATCCTGAATGAGTCTCCGGGTAAGGTCAATAAATTCTTTGGTAGTATTGGCCTTCAGATAATCATTATCGTAGAGCAGTGTGTATTCTTTAAGGTCTCTGAAAACGACAGGCATTCCACTTGCAGCAGCCTCAAGAGGCGCCAGTGGACAATTTTCCTGATAGGATGGAAATAATAACAAATCTGCAGCAGCATAAATAAAAGGCATTTTGTCCAATTCAACCATGCCGGTAAATTTAACCTGTCCTTCTGTCTTTTCAACTCTTGCATTGATTCTGACAATACCTTCAGTCATTACACCAAATGGTCTGCCTCCTGCCCAGACAAACCTGGCTTCGGGAACAGACTCAGCAATATCCAGAAAATCTTCTACCCCTTTTCTTCCTTCAAGTTGCCCAACCCCCAGAACAACAAATTCATTTTCAGATATCCCCAGCATTTCACGACCTATTTTACGCCTTTCTGCAGTTCTCTTCCATTCATCAAGAATAACCGGATTATAGATTTTGACAATTCGGGTTTTGACCTCTAATTCCTTAATAGCTTGTTCTACCATAGGTGAGATGGCAATGCAAACATCGGCATAGGAATAGACCTTTTTAAAATACCATTTAACAAATGGCATAAATAATTTCCATTTTGGTAACGATCCTTTAATAGAATCCGGAATTACATGCACTGTAAAAATTCTTTTGCCTTTGTAATGTCTTCCTTTCCAAAAATAAACGGGGCCATAAGTATGACAATGAAACAGATCACCAAACCCTTCACCATTTACAACAACCTTAATATCGTCTTTCTCTTTTAATAATTCTACCAGGTCCATAAAAGCAGTGTGAACGCCATTGCCCTTACCTGTGTATGTTGTTTCAGAAACCACATGAATTGTCATCATTTTAAGCGTTATTAATATCGACTCATATGAAGCTTAACCAAATCTTAAAAAGAAATACTCCCTGTTTATTCGTTTTTAATGGTTTTGTGTTTTATAAAGGCGCGCAATATAACAACCAAAATAACTATAGTGAAAATCAATAACATAAAATATCGTATGCTACTTAGATTTGGAGCAACATGGCTCCAAAAAGGCCCCAGTAGTATGCCAATAGTTACACATGTTGTGGCCCAGATAGAGGCAGTGATCATCGCAATGGGGAAAAAAACTTTTGGTTTTATCTCTAGTAAACCGGCAATGACCGAAGTATACCCACGGATAAATGGTGTAAGACGACCAATATATATTCCTGTCAATCCATTTCTTGCTATTCGGTCTTTAAGTTTAAAAATAGATTTAACCGGAACAGGAAGCCATCTGGGTTTATGGTTAAACAGGTATACTCCAAATAAATAGAATACCGTATATAAGATACTGGTCCCGGTGAAATCTCCTAATACTGCTGCCAGAATAATATATGGTAGTTTAAGTATCCCCATGAATATCAGGTATCCCGAGAACAAAAGGACAAGTTCGTTTGGGACAGGATTGGGCAACCCAACCTCTTGTGAGAATACAAATACAAAGATTGCAAGATACCCGTATTTCAATATATATATGACTAATTCTTCCGGCATGAATTTGACCTGGTTAATTATTATTCAAATATAATTACTTATTTGACTTCAAATTGGTTCGGTTAGTTAATTAAATATTAATAATTAGATTACTGCTGTCAATTAAGATTTTGCAATATGCCTTTTTTGACGCATTACACATCCCTTATTTCGTAACGATAATTATCGTATTGATACTGATCTGGCTTTATACCAATAAATCGGGTATAAAAACAATTGTCTGCACCGATGCCCTTCAGTCACTGTTTCTGATTACGGTAACCATCATATCGATCATCACGATCAAAAACTCATTGGGACTTTCGTTTGCTGAAATGGCTAAGACGATTGCTCATCATCCTTATGTCAGGGTCTTTGACTGGAATTTTGATTCGGGCTCAAATTTCTTTAAACAGGTTATTTCCGGTTTATTGATTACTGTTGCATTAGTGTGTCTGGACCAGAGCATGATGCAAAAAACACTTACCGTAAAGAATGCTAAAGATTTCACCCAATATCTTTATTTGTGTCTCTTCGTTTAACAAGGGAGCCATCAAACTCTATGATGATTTTGGGTTTAAACTGGTTGGTGAACTGAATGATTTTGTCAAAGTAGGTTTCACTGAATTGTTGCTCCGTAAAACATTCGGCCCAATAGCAGGATTTAAAAAATGATTTTATTCAATGAATCAGGATAAAAGTTAGAAGATAAAATCAAAATATTAAAGATCAGTTTTGTAAAATTTTTCTACATACATTTACGTTCTTTTTTAAAAAAGACATATATTGTCATGAATAATAATATACACAAGCCCCTTTACCTATTTATCTTATTCAGCTTGCTGATCATTGTTAGTTCATGTAAAAAGAAGTCTGAAGATCCACCGGCACCTATAGTCATTCCTCCTGTTACGGTTATTGAAACACCAAATGATGTTCCTGATCTTCCATTTGGATCATGGACAGCTAAAACACTATCTCTGCCCGCTGCTTATGATGATGTTCCCCAGACAAGCCAGATAAAGGGACTGGATATCAGTGTGAATTTCGCAAAAAGGATTACCAAAGTTTCTAAATATGTATATGGAAACAATGCAAATCCTTTTACAGGATGGATGCAAAATGATGCTGCTTTGATGAAGAATATCAACAATTTGAATATGGGGGTAATGCGTATTCCCGGTGGGAGTCTTTCAGATGTTTTCTTCTGGAACAGACAAACGGTTTATGAAAATTATGTTGCAAAGTCTTATTTACCCGCTCTCAATGACATTCCTTCTACAATCTCTCCATGGGCAGGGAAAAGAACATTGGATTTTGAAAACTGGTCCATGGGTGTAGACCAATACTATCAGATGATGCAGATGACCGGTTCAACAGGTATTGTCACTGTGAATTATGCTTATGCAAGATATGGGACAGGAAATAATCCTGTTGCCCAGGCTGCCCATCTGGCTGCTGATTGGGTAAGATACGATAATGGCCGTAGCAAATTCTGGGAAATTGGAAACGAGGTTTCAGGCTCATGGGAGGCAAGTTATGAGATAGATCAATCTTTGAATAAAGATGGACAACCAAAACGGATTACCGGAGATCTCTACGGTAAACATGCTTCAATATTTATTGACTCCATGCGTAATGCCGCTACTCAGATAGGAAAACAGATTTATATTGGTGTGGTCTCAGATCAGGTTGTTAATACTGCAATGCCTACCTGGAACAGAGATTTAATCGCAAATATTGGAGGCAAAGCTGATTTTTATATTGTCCATTCCTATTTCACTCCCTATAATCAGAATTCAACACCTGATGTAATATTAAACTCACCATCAGAAATTGCAGGATACAAATCTTATGTTCAGAATGAACTGCTTGCCCAGGGCAAACCTGCAGCACCGGTTTTCTTAACAGAATGGAATATTTTCGCTGTTGGTTCAAAACAACAGGTCTCCTTTGTTGATGGGATGCACGCTACTCTTGTATTGGGTGAATTAATAAAAAACAAGTATGAAATGGCTTCCCGATGGGATTTAGCCAATAATTGGGCCAATGGGGATGATCATGGATTGTTCTCGGCTGGAGATGAACCGGGAATAGCAAAATATGCACCAAGACCCTCTTTTTATTATCTCTACTATTTCCAGAAATATTTTGGCGATATGATGATTGAATCAACCACCGCCAGCACATCTGTTGCTGTATATGCATCTCAATTCTCATCAGGTGAAGCAGGGATTGTGCTGGTTAACAAAAACAGTGTTGATCAGGTGGCTGAGTTAACACTTAAAAATTTCATTCCGGGCAGTCGTTATTACACGTATACATTGACCGGAGGTACTGATAATGGAAATTATTCAAGAAAAGTTTATGTGAATGGAATCACTACTTCGACAGATGCAGGTGGTTCTGAAAGTTACGAAACACTTAAAGCCAAATCCTCTGTTGTCAATGGTAACATTAAACTGGTTCTGCCAAAATATTCCGTTATTTATCTGGTTGTAGAAAAGAAGTCTTAATGTAATTTCAGAAATCCATTCTGATAAATTTGCGACCAATGAGGATTCATCTCCATATAAATGTTGATCTATAATCATTTCACCCCTTCGGGGTTCGTCTTCATTCTTTTATTTTTCTATAACCATTCCATCCCTTCGGGATTGAAGAAAAATGCCGAAGGCATGAAATGATTATAGCATTAAATCAGTAGCGAAAATGAACCCTGAAGGGGTGAAATGATTATAGCATTGACATGATTTATATTCTGAATTCCGCAGACCCTAATTATTACAAAATCACATTTATTTGATTATCTATCATTTACGATTGGCCACATAAAAGGGCATGAAAATGAAATGTATTCCGTTTCTTCCTTCTTTTCCAGCAGTATGACTTAGCGTAATTTAAACAGTTAACCGTGCAAATTATTTTACAATATTTTTACTGTTACTGGTTGGTTTCTGAATTGATTATCCGACACATAGAAAAGATATCTTCACTGTAAATACATCAACCTGTAATAGTAAGCGTAACTTATACGTTATGCTTGTTTAATGATAAATTGTGTACTACATTTCGAACTTCAAATTTACAAATATGGAGTCATCAATTAATCCTTCTATTTCAGTAGATTGTGTCGTATTTGGATTCGATGACACCGAATTGAAAGTACTATTGGTAGATTTCATTAAAGATGCACAATCCGCTTGTTCTTCATTAGTTAATCCCGAAAGAAAACTTCCGGGAAGTCTGATTCAGGAGAAGGAAGATTTATCTCATGCCGCTCAAAGAACATTGAGTGAAATGACAGGTCTGAATGACATCTTTCTAAGACAGCTTTATGTTTTTTCTGATCCCGACCGGATCAGCAAATCCGAAGATATAAACTGGGTAGAAAACACCTATGGGGTCAAGGTTCATAGAATCGTTACGGTTGCCTACTTTGCTCTCGTAAAGATCAATAAGAGCGTGTTGCAACGCACCATTGAAGGGATAGCCCGTTGGCACAGCGTCCTGAACATCAAACACCTGGCATTTGATCATAAATCAATTCTGCTCAAAGCGCTCGAAGTATTGAGCCAACAGTTGCTGAATGAGCCCATTGCATTTGAGTTATTGCCTAAACGTTTTACCATCCGTCAACTTCAAAACCTCTATGAAGCCATTCTCGGAATAGAAATCGACAACCGGAATTTCAGAAAGAAGGTCCTCAACTTCCCATGCATAAAACCATTGGAGGAAAAGGAAAAGGGAGTTGCACATAAACCGGCCCGTCTCTATAAATTTGACAAACTGATGTATGAGAAAGATATTAAACAGAAAATGAAATACAACCTTAATTTTATTCGAATTTCAGACTAATGAAGACACTCGGAATCGATATTGGAAGTTCATCTATCAAGGTAGCCATCCTTGATATTGAAACAGGAAAAAGAGTTGCATCTGTGACTTTGCCGGAGACAGAATTGAAAATAGATGCTCCTCATACGGGATGGGCTGAACAAGATCCATTGGTATGGTGGAATTATGTGAGTCTTGCAATTCCAATGGCGATGAAACAGGCTAATCTTAAACCTGAAGACATTAATGCAATCGGAATTACCTACCAGATGCATGGATTGGTTTGTGTTGATGATGATCTAAAACTCTTACGTAAATCAATTATCTGGTGTGATAGCCGAGCAGTGGCATTGGGAAACGAAGCGACTTTGATTATTGGCAAAGAAAAATGTCTGAGCCATCTTTTGAATGCTCCCGGTAACTTTACTGCCTCCAAGCTTGCATGGGTGAAGATGTATGAACCTGAAATCTACAAACAGATCAGGAAGATTATGCTTCCGGGTGATTTTATTGCTTTGATGCTTAACGGTAAAGCGACAACTACCGTAACAGGATTATCTGAAGGGATGTTTTGGGATTATCTGAAACATGCGCCTTCTAAATTCTTACTGGAACATTTCGGTTTTAGCCCAAGCATTTTTAGTGACCTTGTGCCTCAGTTTGGGTTCCAGGGTGAATTACTCAACGAAGTTGCCCATCATTTAGGTTTAAAGGCAGGAACCCCAATCACATACCGCGCAGGTGATCAACCCAACAATGCATTCTCACTCAATGTTTTAAATCCTGGCGAAGTGGCTGCAACAGCCGGTACTTCAGGTGTAGTTTATGGTGTTAGTGATCAGGTAAAATATGATCCGCAATCAAGGGTAAACACATTTGTGCATGTCAATCATACTGAAGAGGAGCAACGCCTTGGCGTTTTACTTTGCATCAATGGAACAGGGATTCTCAACTCGTGGATGCGTCATCAGGTTGCAGGAGACTTATCTTATGAGGAGATTAATCAATTAGCCTCAACAGTAGCTCCGGGTTCTAATGGCGTCACCATTCTTCCATTTGGCAATGGAGCCGAACGCATGCTCGGAAACAAAGAACCCGGTTGCATTATTTCAGGTATGAATTTCAACAGAAACACAAAGGCCCACCTGTTAAGGGCAGCCCAGGAAGGAATTGCATTTGCCTTTAAATATGGAATGAATATCATGAAGGAAACGGGGATAGATCTTAAGTTAATCCGGGCAGGAAATGCCAACCTGTTCCTGAGTCCGATTTTCAGAGAGACGCTGTCAACAATTACAGGTGTTCAGATTGAATTATATGATACGGATGGTGCCTTGGGTGCTGCCAGAGGTGCGGCTGTAGGGGCAGGATTCTATTCCTCCTTCGAAGATGCATTTGTTGATCTGAAAGTTCTGGAGACCATAGAACCCAATGAAAAGAACGTAGCACAACTCCAAAAATCCTATGATAAATGGGAGAACATCTTATCCAAAAACCTGGAATAAATATTTCACCCTTTCAGGGTTCTTTTTATGATTGTAATTTTTCTATAATCATTCCATCCCTTCGGGATTGAAAAAAGAGTTTAAAAAATGCCGAAAGCATGACATGATTATAGCAAAACCAAACAAACTTATTACAAACCCCGAAGGGGTGACATAATTTTGAATGAATCAAACTATTCAAACATTTATCAAAATATAACCTTTAAAAATTAAAAGAAAATGAGCTTACAAAACAATGAAAAATCATTTTTCCAGGGGATTGGAAAAATACAATTTGAAGGAAGAGAATCAAAGAACCCACTTGCTTTTAAATGGTACAATGAAAATCAGGTTGTCAATGGAAAATTGATGAAAGAATATTTCAGATTTGCTGTTGCCTACTGGCACTCCTTCTGTGGAACAGGTGGAGATCCATTTGGTGGTGGAACACGTCTTTTCCCATGGGACAAAGAAAGCGATGCCATTGCAAAAGCCAAAATGAAAATGGATTTTGCTTTTGAATTTATTTCAAAACTGGGTGTCTCTTATTATTGTTTCCACGATATGGATCTCGTTGATGAAGGTGCAACTATTGCAGAAACAGAACACAGACTGCAAGCCATGGTTGACTATGCTAAGGGCAAACAGAAAGAATCAGGCATCAAATTACTTTGGGGTACTGCAAATGTATTCTCGAATCCACGTTATATGAATGGTGCTTCGACCAATCCTGATTTCAATGTTCTCGCTTATGCAGGTACACAGGTAAAAAATGCCATTGATGCAACGATTGCATTAGGTGGAGAAAATTATGTATTCTGGGGTGGTCGCGAAGGTTATCTTTCGTTACTCAACACCGATATGAAGCGTGAAAAAGAACATCTTGCACGTTTTCTGACTATGGCACGTGATTATGGACGTGCACAGGGCTTTATGGGAACCTTCCTGATCGAGCCAAAACCAATGGAACCAACAAAACATCAGTATGATTTCGATACAGAAACTGTTATTGGATTCCTCAGACATTTTGGACTAGATAAAGACTTTAAACTCAATATCGAAGTCAATCATGCAACGTTGGCCGGACACACATTTCAACATGAATTGCAGTGTGCTGCTGATGCAGGCTTACTGGGCAGCATAGATGCAAACCGTGGCGACATGCAGAATGGTTGGGATACTGATCAGTTCCCGGTTAACATTTTTGAGACCGTCGAGGCAATGTTGGTGATTCAACAAGCCGGTGGATTCAAGACAGGTGGTATTAACTTCGACGCCAAGATCAGAAGGAACAGTACCGATATGGAAGATCTCTTTATTGCACATATTTCATCCATGGATGTCTTCGCAAGGTCATTGATGATTTCAAACGAGATCCTCACAAACAGTGATTATCTTTCTTTAAGGAAATCACGTTATGCTTCTTTTGATTCAGGAAAAGGTGCTACATTTGAGCAAGGTAACCTAAAACTTGAAGATCTCAGGACGCATGCCATTGCACAGGGCGAACCTGCAACTACAAGTGGTAAACAGGAACTCTACGAACAATTGATTAACCTTTATATTTAACAGTCACCACTATGGCAAAAACAAATGCAGAATTAATCTACAAACCCAACAAGCGCTATGTAATGGCAATTACACTTGTGGCAACACTGGGTGGATTGTTGTTTGGTTACGACACAGCAGTTATTTCAGGTGCCGTAGGATCATTGAATTCCTTCTTTATCGCACCGCTTCATCTGTCAGAACTGGAAGCCAATTCATTGCTTGGATTTATGATTTCAAGCGCCTTAATTGGTTGCATAATTGGCGGAATTATTGCCGGTATCGTGAGTCAGAAGTTTGGACGTAAAAGAGGATTAATCCTTTCAGCCCTTTTGTTTACGATCGCAGCAGTAGGATCGGCTTACCCCGAAACCTTCAATATCACAAGTATGCCTGATTTGTATTCATTTATCTTTTTCAGGATTGTTGGTGGAATAGGTGTTGGTCTGGCTTCAATGATGTCGCCCATGTATATTGCTGAAATAGCGCCTGCACATAGTCGTGGTAGCCTCGTTTCGTGGAACCAGTTTGCAATCATCTTTGGAATGTTGATCATCTATTTTGTCAATTATTTCATTGCAAGACAAGGAGATACTGCATGGAATATCAGTACCGGATGGAGATTTATGTTTCTCTCGGGAGTGATTCCTGCTTTGTTGTTTTTAATTCTGCTCTTTTTTGTCCCTGAAAGCCCACGTTGGCTTGCATTGAAAAACAGGAATGCAGAGGCGCTTGGAATTCTTTCGCGTATTGGTGGAGCCGAACATGCAGCTTCAGAAATGAAAGAGATCGCGATATCGGTTGTTGAAGAAAAAGGCAGTATGTTCTCTTATGGAGGACTCATCATCGTGATTGGAATCCTGCTTTCTGTATTCCAACAGTTTGTCGGAATCAATGTCGTTTTGTATTATGCTCCTGAGATATTCAAGAACATGGGTAGCGGGACTGATACAGCCCTCATGCAGACCATTCTTGTTGGTATCATTAACCTTGCATTTACAGTTCTTGCTATCTACACGGTTGATAAATTTGGCCGTAAGCCTTTAATGATCATTGGCGCTCTTGGAATGGCAATTGCCATGATAAGTCTGGGTACTACCTTTTATGTTCAGAATGTCGGTATCACTTCATTGCTTTGCATGCTGGCTTATATCGCTTTCTTTGCCATGTCTTGGGGACCTGTTGTTTGGGTATTGCTTTCAGAGATCTTCCCAAACAAAATCCGTTGGGTCATGTCGATTGCAGTTGCAGCACAGTGGATTGCAAACCTTTTGGTCTCATGGACTTTCCCTATAATGGACAAGAGTTCAGCATTGAATAGCGCTTTTCATCATGGATTCGCTTACTGGATCTATGGTGCAATGGGATTACTTGCTGCCTTTTTTATGTGGAAGTTTGTTCCCGAAACCAAAGGCAAATCTCTGGAAGAAATGTCAAAACTCTGGAAGAAATAATATTTTCGATATTATCACATCCTTAATTGCATAAAAAAAACCTGTAAATCTAATGATTTACAGGTTTTTTCATGAGCCTCTCAAAGAGGCTTGGCGAAGGAGGCTGCTGCTTCACGGACAGTTGGAAATGTAACCTGTCGCCACGAACTTTGTGCCTTTATAATGGAAGGCATCAGTAACAGGATAAAGAGATTGAGTGAGACAGCATAAGAGGAAAGTTTCATAAAAGTGTGTTTTTCGTTCATATGTTTACAAAAATTAACTTGTCATGTTTGAATTGAAAAGGTTTTCTGTGAGGCATATTACAAAATTTACAGCCTCTGTGGCATAGCAGTTGACAGACCATTGTTGATCTCTACAGGTTTTGCATCGATTTTCAAAGTGGCACTGGTTAAACCTTCACGTTTGGCGGTGACAGTTATTGTTCCCGGAGTCAGTGTAGATCGGATAGCCACACGATTAATGCCACATTCAGTATCAAGATAGAGGTTGTTCGTTGAATTGAGTTTAGCTGCATTAAAACCACCACGCCAGATAACTGGTCCAGTGACAGAAAAATCAACCCTTGCCTCATCGGTTGGACAACGTCGACCTTGTGCATCCACAACTTCGAAGTCGATCAGAGCCACATCACTTCCATCTGCCTGTAGTCCTTTTTGACCGGTATGTAAAGTGAGTTTTATTGCCTTAGGTTCACCTGCGGTCTGGATTTCCTGTTGTGCTACTACCTTTCCACCTTTGGTAGCAATGGCCTTGAGCGTGCCGGGAGCGAATAAGACATTGGCAAAAGCATACACATAGCCTGTGCCTTCACCTTCCAAAAGTTCGGAGCCCGGTGTCCTACCATTGAAAGTGTCCACATACATGGTTGGCTTAGTCTGTACACCAAAGGATTTTCCATTGAGAAATAATTCAACTTTGTCGCAATGAGTTGCTGCTACATACATTGTCTTCTTTGTATCAGCCGGATAGTTCCAATGTCCTATGATATGTATGTCGGGTTGTTCATTCTGCATTACTCGTGAAACGTAAAAGAGTGATTTTGGTAGGCGTACTCCATCCACTTTACCACTTACGCGAAGAACATAGCTGCCTTGCTGACGTCCGTCTGCATCTTCATCTGTAAAATAGATGGAGCAATATGCAGACCATTTTGAATGGGCGGGATCGGTGTTATCAATACGGTTGCGTACATAACTGGAATAGCGTGTTGAAGCGGCAAGACTGAATGTCTCTGAATTCCAATGATAAGTATCAACCGGACGACCTCCAATACTACCTGCTTTTGGTTTGAAACCGAAATGTGGTGGAGAGTAATCATCCCAAACATTGCGTCCGGCTTCATCCCGGAAATCTTCTGTCTCGATCAAAGGTGCTTTATCTCGTCTGGAAATGCTATAGCCACGGAAGATATCATCACCCGAAATCTTATCTGTTTGTGGAGCCTGGCCGATCATGACACCATAATACTCTGACATTGGAGTAAGCGCTTTGTTTGCATCAGCCAAATCGTTATCACGGGTTCCCATTACACGTCCGCCATGAGGATCAACCTCTTTGCGCATGGCTACCATCTGAATCATCTGTTCTGGTGTCACGATGGTATTACCAGCTTCCCAGAAAAATATACTGGGATTGTTGCGGTATAAAATCATGGTAGCATGCATGACCTCGGCACGTTGATCCCATTGACGACCGGTGGCCATTAGTTCCTTGTCGCCGGCCGGGCAAACCTGAACGATTCCAAGTCTGTCACATGCCTCAACATCTACCTTTTGTGGTGCAACATGCATCCAGCGCATATAGTTGCCATTGCTTTCACGCAACATCGAAAGAGTGAAATCGTGC
>Ga0209430_1001401_pt1 | contig 17983 bp, 9 predicted proteins | sample BarGraIncub1133A_FD_184504 | JGI IMG/M metagenome (GOLD analysis project Ga0209430, IMG submission 184504) | Arctic peat soil microbial communities from Barrow, Alaska - Barrow Graham LP Incubations 11-33A (SPAdes) (version 2) | ecosystem: Environmental > Terrestrial > Soil > Wetlands > Peat... | reverse complement strand
AGAATCTTTGGTTCGTTGTTTGAAACAAGTATGTACTATCTTTATTACTCCAATGTTATATTTTATAAACTCATGAGTCAATACTATTGACCTTGGTAAGTCAATTTAATTATTTTTTTAAATAAAAATAAAAATTTTTTATTTGTGTTGACCATTTGACTGAATTTACAATATATTATAGAATAGGTATTGGAACTATAGTTAATATAGAAAAACAATTGCAGAGGGGGGGTGGAACAAAACAGGGTTATTGGAAATATATAAAGCGCCAGGACAGAGTACTAAGCTGTTGACGAGGAGAAGGGGGCGACATACTATACACTGTGTGTCGTATCGAAATATTCGGCGGATACCTTCCGGTTGTTACAATCGAAAGAGACTAATCAAAACATGCAGGCAACTGCAAAACAAAATTGTCTCACGTAACTAATCCTGTATCATATCTATATTTTCAAATACAATTTATAATCAAACATCTAAAAACACTTAGACAGGCTTTTTGGGGTTGTTATTTTGGTCATACTATATTTACAGCTAAATTAGTATATGCACTGGGCCGCTGGACTTTTGTCCAAAAATACCAACATACTTGGAAGTACTATGCTTCAAATTGACAATATGGGTCAATATTAAAAAAATGATAAAGGAGATTTAATAATTATGTGTGGAATAGTTGGATATATAGGAAAGAGAAAAGCAATACCTGTACTTATGAATGGTCTATCAAAGCTTGAATATAGAGGATATGACTCTGCGGGAGTCGCAGTAAATGAAGGTGGACTTTTAAAGGTTATCAAATGCAAGGGTAGACTATCCTTCTTAGAAGAGAAACTAAAAACTGAAAAGTTTGAAGGATGCATGGGAATAGGGCATACCAGATGGGCTACTCATGGTGAGCCAAATGATGTAAATTCACATCCTCACATTAGCCAGTCAGGAGAAATAGCTGTTGTTCATAATGGAATAATAGAAAACTACATGCAGCTAAAGGATTTCTTGATTGAAAAGGGATATAGCTTCCAATCGGAGACAGATACTGAAGTAATAGCACATTTGGTTGAGTATTACTATAAAGGAAACCTTGTAGATGCTGTAATGAAGGTGATAGACGAGATAGAAGGTTCATATGCTTTAGGAGTTCTATGCAAGGATGAAGCGGATATGTTTGTGTGCGCCAGAAAAGATAGCCCTCTAATAGTTGGACTAGGCGATGGCGAGAACTTTATAGCATCTGATATTCCTGCAATTATAGAATATACTAGAAATATTTATATTCTTGAAGACAAAGAGGTAGCTGTACTAACTAAGGATAGCGTAAAGGTATTTAATAGTCTGGGAGCACCAGTTAAAAAGGAAATATTTAAGGTTGATTGGAATATTGAGGCTGCTGAAAAGGGTGGCTATGAGCATTTCATGATGAAGGAAATGTATGATGAGCCAAAGGTAATCAGAGATACTATCAATCCAAGAATTAAGAATGGAGAGCTAGTTCTTGATAGCATTAAAATAACTAAAGAAGACATCAAGAATATAGAGAAAATATATATAGTAGCTTGTGGAACAGCTTATCACGCTGGTGTTGTAGGCAAATATATTATTGAAAAGCTTTGTAGGATTCCTGTGGAGGTGGATGTTGCATCAGAATTCAGATATCGTGATCCTATTATCAGTGACAAAAACCTGACAATAATAATAAGCCAATCCGGTGAAACCATTGATACCTTATTTGCACTTCGTGAGGCAAAGAAAAAAGGCGCCAGAATACTATCAATAGTAAATGTTGTGGGAAGCTCCATTGCTCGTGACTCTGATGATGTGCTTTATACCTGGGCAGGACCTGAGATAGCTGTTGCATCAACTAAGGCATACAACACTCAGTTAACTGCATTGTACTTAGTTGCTCTAGACCTTGGGCTAAAAAAGGGAACAATTAGCAAGGAAGAAGCTGATACCATACTTACTCACCTTAAGGAAATCCCTACAGGCATAGAAGGAACATTGAAAAACAAGGATGACATTCAGAAATTCGCACATCAGCATTATAATGCGAAGAGCATTTTCTTTATAGGAAGAGGCCTCGACTACGCTCTATCAATGGAAGGCTCACTGAAGCTGAAGGAAATCTCGTATATTCACTCAGAGGCATATCCTGGTGGTGAACTAAAGCACGGAACAATAGCGCTAATAGAAAAAGGCACGTTGGTAGTTTGCCCAATGACTCAAGACACCCTGTTTGAGAAAATGGTCAGCAACATAAGAGAAGTCAAAGCAAGAGGCGCAGTAGTGCTAGCAATAACTCAAGAAAAGAACAAAGTGGAGCTGCAAAAAACAGCCGATGTGGTTCTAACTATACCAGATGTAGACTCATTGGTAGCACCTATCTCAGCAGTCACTCCATTACAGCTTTTGGCCTACTATATGGCAATAGAAAAAGGCTGTGACGTGGATAAGCCAAGGAATTTGGCGAAAAGTGTTACGGTGGAGTAGTAGTTCAAAAGAATTTAAAACCTGCTAGTTCAAAATATAATAAAATCAAAAACCACTTTTTGTTGAGAATATTAGCAAAGGTGGTTTTTCTTTTGTCTTGGGGTGGTTTGGAGTAAATGGGTTAGGTTATTTGAGATATGATAACTGAAAGGTAAGTTTTTAAGAATAAATATGTTTGTAAATAAATGTGAAAAGTTTGTAAAATATATTACAGAATTTTAGAAATGTAGTAAAATAGGAAGTAATATTGAAGTAAACATTTTAGGTGTAATTGGAAGTTGGAATCAATAAGTTAATTTGAAAGTAAATTAACATTAATTTACGATTATAAGTTTTTCATAATCACATATAAATTATAAAATCAAGTGAGGTAATAAATGATGGCTAATGAGTTTGTATATAAATTTCCAGATGATGATGAAGAAAATAGAATACTAGATGAATTAGTTTTTAATGTTCTTGATAGTAAAGATGATAAAGAAAAAGAAGAAGAACTAGAATTTGATATTAATAATCATCCTAACATATATCATTATACTTCTCCAATGGGATTAAAAGAAATTATAACTGATAATTCTTTATGGTTTACACATTATAAGTTTTTAAATGATAGAAGTGAAAAATATTATTGCTATGATTTATTTAAAAGATGTATTGAAAGAGAAAAAGGTGAATTGAAAAAGGTTTTTTACAGTACAATATTAAGTGTTATTAGTGAAAACGGTGATCTTAATTATGAAATTTTTAATAAAAAAACAAAAGATTTACCTGATTACTATATTGCATCATTTTCATTGAATAATAATAGCCTAAGTATGTGGAATTACTATACAAAAACAATTAACAAAACGGGATATAACATTAGTTTTAAAACTAAAGAATTGATTAATAGCTTAAAAAATAAATCATATAACTATTATAAGGTTAATTACGATATAAAACGTCAAACAAATGAAATTGAGAGGTATATTCGTTGCTTTAATAATGCTTGGGATGATACCAAAAGCGAAGCCTTTTTACAGTGGTTACAATATTTGCTTTTAGATTTAATTGATTTAATTAGTTTGAGATTTAAACACCATGCTTTTGCTAATGAAGAAGAATTCAGGATTGTTTATAAAGTAACCAGTCTTAATAGTGAAATAATTGAAAAAGAAAAATTATTAGAATTCAGAGAATCAAATGGAATTATTGTACCATACCTGAATATAGGTTTTAATAAAACTAGTATAGAAGGTATAAAAATATCTCCTATGCAGCAGGACGAACTAGTGAAAGAAGGCTTACTTATGATGTTAAATAACATGGGATATCATCATTTCGAAAAAAAAGACATTACAACTTCCGATATTCCACTTAGAAATTAGCATATAATACTTCATCTATTTTCTCAATAAATGTGGGATGGACAATGTATCAGCCACAGCATTAAGTCTTAAAGCTGATGTTATTGTCTGTCCAGAGTTTGCTAGATATAATGTCAATAACTATACTATAGAAAGAAAACCTGATTATAAATGAAGAAAATCCTCATTACTACAGAATAAGATATCTTAATATAAGCACGGATTGGAGAGAATTGGTTGGAACTTTACATAAAAACAAAGTGATAAAAAGCAATAAGGTTACGGATTTGTATGATTATTTCACTGATAGTACTTATATAACTGATAAATACAATCAGTTATTTGAAATGAATAAATTAAAAGATAATACTAGTAAAGATTTTAATTGAAAATAAAGATTGAGAATTATAAAAATTAGAGGGATTATACAAACTATGGCTCTTTGGTGAAAAATTCAGAAGAACCAATTTAAAAGGAGAAACATATGTCTAGTGATCAAATATTTATTAGCTATGCTTGGGATGAAAAATATAATGAAATTGTATATAGCTTTGTAAAGTTATTAAGAGAAAATGGGTATAATGCGAGGCTAGATAAATTAAATATGAATGATTATAGTTCAATAAATTTTTCTGAAATGATGGCTCAATCTTTACAAAATTCTCAATTTGTTATTGTTGTTTTATCACAAAAGTATAAGGATAGGGCAGATAATTTGGGAATTCAAAATGGGGTAGTAACGGAGGTTAAATACATTCTTAATGATATTCAAGTAAATAAAAAAAAGTATATTTTTGTTTGCTTTGATAAGTTGACAGATGAAATAATTCCATTTGTTTTTAGGGGTTATGAAATTATAGAATTATCCAGTACATTTAACACACAAGAAATTGAGGTGAAATTAGACTATTTATACTCAAAACTTTCTGGAGTACCCATAATAGATTTTGGTGAAGTTGCACCAGTAAAAAAGATACCGAAACCCCAAGTGATTAAAGACTTTATTTCAAACATAAGTCCCGATAAAGTAATAAATATAGATTATTATTGCACTAAGAATATTGAAATAATTAAAGAAATATTAGCCATTGATTTTAGTAGGTTTCCTGTGGATGTTAATAAATATTATGAAACAAGCCTTGGAAACTTAATAAATAGAATTTTATTATATCAACCTATGAAAGAGTACCCTTATTTCTACTCTGACAAAATTAACGCTGAAGAAGAATATTTAAAAATTGCACAGAATATATTTCAAAATAAATTGTCATATTACGGATTTGAAAAATATCTTTCTTCTCTTGAAATTGAAGAGTATGGTGGCTATATTGAAGTTAATCTATTAAAAGCCGGATACAATCCTGAAGAAATAATGAAAATTGTAACTGCCAGAGATTGTGCAGACAATTTTTATGAAACAAAATGTACTAGAGATTTGTGGTTAACATTTGCATATATTAAAAATGTAGCAAAAGATGATATTTGTATTAATTCATTGACAAGATTATATAATGAAAATCTTAATCTAAAAGCAACGCTCAAAGATTCTGGATTTTATTTGAAGCAAAAGTTAAAAATGCCAGAGGTTAAACTAAAATCAGGTGAATCATTGATTTTGCCAGTGATTGCGTTTTCAACACCCCTTGAGTTTCATAGTTATGGGGAAGAAATATTATATCAAGAAAAAATCGATAACTATGAACTTTACAACGAATGTAAATTTATAAAGATAAATAATGACGAAACCCTTAAGAATATTATATGTGTTGGCCCAGTCTCAACAATAAGTGAAATTGAAATTAATATATCTGAAGAGAATATTGTTGTTCCTGTAAGACAATTTAACTTTAATAATCAATATGCAATAAATAGAGAATTTTGTATAGGTTCTTGTCCTCATGTTTTCCAGATAGGTGGTAATCAAGTAGAGTATTTAGGGGAGTTATTTTACCGTTATGCCGATACAATTCAAGATGAACAAGTAATTGTAGGAGAACGAGTAAATAAATTAGTTATTGCCGAATTAGAGTATGAAACTACATATATTCAAGCTGTATATAAAAATAATGAGATGATTATAAAAAACAAGACTCTAAAAAAAGGGGAATATTTGATTATTGATGTTAACAAAGACGATATCATAAAAATTACTGGTAAATATGTACCTAAATCAAATGTTGTGTTAGAGCAACCTCATATAAAAAATCTTGAAATAAAAAGATTTGGTTACGATATTATTAATAAAATTTTAAATGTTACTCTATAGATCATTACTTAATAATTAGAAAAAGATTATGAGTTAGCAAATCATACATTAATAAAAAAAATGAAATTAATAGGTTAAAATTAAACCAAGGAGAAAATAATGAATAAAAAAGATATAGAAATTTTAACAAATGCGGTAGCATGTGTTTTGCAACTAAAAACTACATAAATATGCTTCATATTTGTGCATATTCACTTGCCGATTGCTGCGATAAGAGATGAAGAAACATAAATGCAATTATCTGTTAGCAAGACCTGGACATCAGATGCTTTCTATTGTGAAGCCACAACAAGAACAGGTTTTCAAATGGAATATTTCTATTTCTTAATGATAAGCGTTTGGTTTTTATCCTACAGGTATTTACATCACGAAGAAATAATAAAAAATGGGGCCAGTCTCCAGAAATACTATCAGTTACAAAAAACTTTTTAAATTGTTTATTATTTACAACTCCTAAGACAAATACTTCCTAATTATGCTAAAATAAGATTGGACAAAATAAACAAAGGATTTGTGAAAATGGCTAATGAAAAGATAACGCTTGATGAACTAAAGTCTTTCCTGTGGGAAAGTGCAAATATATTACGGGGCAGTATTGATTCTAGTGATTTCAAGACCTACATATTTGCCCTATTGTTTTATAAAAGACTATGTGATGTTTGGGAAGAAGAATATGAAAAGGTTAATGCTGAATATGGAGAAGAGCAGGCTCTTGATCCCGATGAACACAGATACAACATTCCTAAGGATTACTTTTGGAGTGATTTAAGAAAAGTATCAAAGAACATGGGTGAAGCTTTAAATAAGGCTTTTAACAAAATAGAAGACTTAAACCCTAAATTATTTGGTGTATTTGGTGGAATAGACTTTGCTGATACAAATAAATTCAGTGATGCCACAATTGAAAAGCTTCTCGTTCACTTTGATAGAAAGAAACTGAGAAACTGTAATGTTGAGTCCGATATCTTGGGTAATGCATATGAATATTTAATAGCACAGTTTGCTGATGATGCTGGTAAAAAAGGTGGAGAATTCTTTACACCTAAAGAAGTGGTTCGGCTTATTATTGACTTAATTGACCCTGTTGAGAATAACTCTGTATATGATCCAGCCTGCGGTTCTGGTGGGATGCTTCTTGAATGTTATAAACACCTTCAAAGCAAAGGCAATAACCCAAAGAATCTCACAATGTATGGGCAAGAAAAGAACTTGAATACATGGTCTATATGTAAGATAAATATGTTCCTGCATGATATAGAAAGTGCATTTATAGAACGTGGAGATACTCTTGTTGACCCTAAACACCTTGTAAATACTGGAGAAGGGACAAGAGGGGCTTTAAAGACTTTTGATAGAGTGGTTGCGAATCCTCCATTCTCATTAAAAAATTGGGGTGAAGAAGTCTGGAAGACTGGCGACCCATTTGGTAGGGATAAATACGGTGTACCACCTAAGAGCTATGGTGACCTTGCTTTTGTTCAACATATGATAGCTTCTTTAAATAGCAGAGGTAAAATGGGTGTTGTTCTTCCTCATGGAGTTCTATTTAGGGGTGGTAGTGAAGGGAATATTAGAAAAGGTATTCTTGAGGATGACTTAATTGAAGCAGTCGTAGGGTTACCGCAGAATCTATTCTTTGGTACGGGTATTCCTGCTTGTGTGTTGATTATTAATAAAGATAAGGATAATAGCAGAGAAGGAAAAGTCTTGTTTATAGATGGAAGTAATGATTATCAAGATGGTAAGAACCAGAATACCCTAAGGGAGCAGGATATTGAAAAGATTGTGAGTGCTTTTAATAGGTATGTTGATATAGACAAGTTCTGCCGAGTTGTTGAATTGAAAGAGATTAAAGAAAATGACTATAACCTTAATATAAAGCGGTATGTGGACACTTCTGAGGAAGAAGTAAAGATTGATGTAAGGGAAAAGGTAGAGGAATTGAGGGCATTGGAATTGGAATATGCTGAGATAGAGGAAAAGTTTAGTGGATATCTGAAGGAGTTGGGATATGAAGATTAGAGATAGATATATAATGACGGAGTTAGGTGAAATACCAGAAAAATGGGAAGTTAAAAAACTTGTCGATTTGTGTAATATTATTACGAAGCAGACAGGCTTTGATTATACTTCTACAATAAAACCTAATTTATTATCCGAATACAGAATAAATACGGTACCCATGTTACAAACAAAAAATTTCAAAGGCGTAAATATTGATTTAAATACTGATTTTTATATTCCAAAAGACATTGCTTTCGGATTCCCTAAAATATTGTTAAATCAAAAATGTCTATTATTTTCAATTGTTGGTGCAAGTGTAGGTAATATCGGTCTATTTAATGAGAAAAGTATAGCTTTTCTCGGTGGTGCGATTTGTGTAGCAAAATTTATAGACATAGATGATGTAGAGCTCGTATATTATAGTATGTTATCAATTATTGGTCAAAAACAAATTAAACATATTACAAAAGGTGGAGCACAAGCAACAATTACTATTGAGGACATAAGAGAGTTGAAAATACCACGCCCTCCCTTATCAGAACAACAACGCATTGTAAAAATACTATCTTCTAATGAGGAATTAATTACCAAAACTTACGAATTGATTAAAAAGGCAAAAGAGATAAAACAGGGATTAATGCAGGAACTACTAACTAAAGGTATTGAACATAGTGATTTTAAGGATAGTGATTTGGGGAGAATTCCCAAGGAATGGGAAGTTTATGGTGCAGGAGACATATTTGAAAGTGTGTCAATTAAGAACTATCCCCATGAGAGAGTTCTAACAGTAACCCAAGATAGGGGGACTATTTATAGAGATGACTGCGGAATTAATATCAAGACTGATAGTAGTAGCTTAAGAAACTTTAAACTTGTACATAATGGGAACTTTATTATAAGCCTACGTTCATTCCAAGGAGGAATAGAAAATACTAACCTAAGAGGTATTGTAAGCCCAGCTTATACAGTATTAAGCAACATAAAGCCAATTAATGAAACATTTTTTAAATATTTCTTTAAAAGCCAAAAGTTTATTAACATTTTAGATTCTGCTGTAATTGGAATAAGGGATGGAAAGCAAATTAGCTATGAGGTTTTTAAATCTCTATTGATTCCTTATCCACCATTAGAGGAACAGCAAGAGATTGCCTCAATACTATCTTCGATAGATAATAAGATAAAAGTCTTATCAAAACGAAAACAGCAACTTGAAGAAATAATACAAGGGCTTATGCAAGACCTTTTAACTGGCAAGGTCAGAGTGAACTAAAGCTAAGGAGAAACTATGGACTACCTTAATGAGGAACATTTAGTTGAAAAACCTATAATTGAATACCTTGAAAACATGGGCTATGCACATATGTTGGGTGAAAGCACCTTAGACCTTCGAGAGTACAATGAATATGGCGTTATACTCAAATCTGTTTTTATTGATGCAGTCATGCGCCTTAATAATATTAGTTCTGAAGATGCCGAAAGACTCTATATGGACTTTATAAGGGAATCTGACAACGAAAAATGTATTGATAAACTGCGTGGTAACTTCTCGTTCTTATTTACTGGTGAGAAGCAGAAAAGGAATGTAAACTACATAGACTATGACCCCAAGAATATCGAAAACAATACCTTTAATGTGGTTAGTCAAATGACGATAAAGGGTGTAAATACCAGAAGACCTGACCTAATTGTATTTGTAAATGGTATTCCACTTGTGGTGATTGAATGTAAAAGTCCTATTGCCAATCAGGATATCTATAGCGGAATCAAACAGATACAAGAATACGAAAGGGATATTCCCAAGCTATTCTATTCCAATGCTTTTAATGTTTCCACTGATGGCAAAAAGGTTTTTTACGGTGCAACAAATGCTACTTCTAAGTATTATCTTGAATTTAAAGATCCCTATCCTAAAAAGAAAAATGAATTTAAGAACGCTCTTGAAATGGGTTGCTACTGCATTCTAGACCCTGAGAGACTTGTGGATTTATTACATAATTTTATACTCTTTGAAGTAATGGACAGAGTTAAAACTAAAAAAATATGCCGCTACCAACAATTCAGAGCAGTTAATAAGATTGTAAATAGAGTTATTGAGGGAACAAAAAGAAAAGGGCTTATCTGGCATACACAGGGTTCTGGCAAGTCTCTGACCATGTTTTATACTGCCTTCAAGCTGAAGCTTGCTAAGGAACTGAATAACCCGAATGTCCTCTTGATAACCGATAGAATAGATTTAGATGATCAGATTTCAAAGACCTTTGTAGCTTGCGGTTTTAGAAACCCAATTCAGATTGAATCAATAAAACACTTGAAGAAGGAAATGGATAATGCAACCAATGGGCAGACCTTGATGTCCACCATACATAAGTTTGATGATTTTGAGTCTAATGACAGAATAAAGAATAGTGATACATTTATTGTATTTGTGGACGAGTGCCATAGAACTCAGGAAGGTAATATGGGGAGTAAACTTAGAAGTGTTCTTCCTGATGCTTTCTACTTTGGTTTTACTGGTACACCTATAAAGAAAAAGGATAAGAATACCTATGAAAATTTCGGTATGCCGAATGAAGGCTACCTTGATAAATACGGAATTGATGATGCTATTGCTGATAATGTTACGGTGCCTATTTATTACTCAAATAAAACCACCGTGTGGAACTTGACTGGTGAAAAGCTGGATATATTGTTTGAAGAAAGCTTTAGAGAGCTTACTGATGAACAGCGTGAAGAATTAAAGAAGCGTGAGACTAGAATAAAAAACATTATTAAAAATAAGAGCAGGGTTGAATTGATAGCGTATGATATAGCAATACACTTTAAGAATAGTGTTGCCCCTGAGGGCTTTAAAGCTCAGGTTGTAGCTATAGACAGAGAGGCAATTGTTCTTTACAAAAAGGAACTTGATAAGTACTTTGGAAAAGATGAAGTGCGGTGTGTTTATTCAAAGAGCCAGCATGACGAAGGGGATTTAGAAACCTACTATGCTAATGAAGATGTCGAAAAGGAAATTAAAAAGGACTTCAAAGATAAGAATGGAAAGACTAAAATACTCATTGTTTGTGATAAACTCCTGACAGGCTTTGATGCTCCTATTGAACAAGCGATGTATCTTGACAGCCCTTTAAGGGAACACAATCTTCTTCAAGCTATTGCGAGAACCAATAGAGTTTATGGCAACAAGGTCAATGGACTTATTATGGATTACTTTGGTGTATCGGAACACCTGGCTTCGGCCCTATCTTCCTACAGAAGTGAAGATGTTGTAAATGCAATGAGGGATTTAGACGAATTAAGAGACAAATTAAAAGGCTCTCACAGAGAAGTTATGGAAATGTTCAGAGGTATAAAAAGGAATACGGGAAAGCCGCTGGACGAGATTACATATGCAGTTGAAAAGTTAAATAGCCTTGATATTTGGTATATGTTCAAAGCAAGGCTTAAAAGATTTTCCAATCTATATAATAGTCTATCCCCCGACCCATGCGTTTTGCAGTACAAGGATGATTTAAAATGGCTGGCGGTAGTCTATACGCAAGGTAAACTAAAATATGAACCTCTAGACGAAAGTATTGATTATAGAGAATATGGTGCTAAAGTAAAAGAGATAATTGACGAGCATTTGAAAGCAACTGGGTTAAAGAAATTGGTTGAATTGAAAGACCTGTCAGACCCCGATTTCTTCAAGCTGGATAGTACAATAACACCTGAACAGAACGCTTTAAAGAAAAGTACAAGCTTAAAAAGGGTATTGAGAATAAAGGTTGATAAGAACCCTATAATATATAAAAGGTTTAGTGAATACCTTGAACAGTTATTAAAGGATTATGATGAAAAAAGGATTGAAACCGCTGAGGTTATCAAGAAACTTGATGAACTGGCAAGGCAGATAAATGAGGAAGAAGAACTTCTTGAAAAGAATGGATTGAATAGAAATTCAAATTCCTTCCTGCGTCTTCTAGAAGAAAGTCCATATTATGAAGTTATTAATAATGAAGACCTTAAAGAAAAGGCTATGGAAATTGACGAGTTATTTGAAACCAACCCTAATGCTTGCTATGAGTGGCAAAAGAAAGAAGATTCTATCAGGGAATTAAAGAAAGAGATTAAACGCAAGACTATAGGAGTTGTTAAGGATAGAGAAGGCTTTGCAAATAAGGTAGTCGAGTATGCTAAAGTAAACTATTACAAAGGGTGACATTAAATGAGCAATGATAAAGAATTATCTTTGAATATTGGTAATTTGGTTATACCCTACACCCTTTCTGAGAGTAAGAGAACAAAGTATATCAAGCTGGTTATGGATATAAGTGGATTAAAGGTTGTAAAACCTCCAAAAGCCGATATTGATGAAGTGGAAAAGGTTTTGAAAGCTAAGAGTAACTGGATATATAAACACTATCTGGACTTCGAAACCATGAAGGTTGATGAATATAAACGGGACTGGGAAAGTGGAGAAAGGGTTCTCTACAGGGGTAGAAAATACAATATAAGGATTTTCCCACACAAAGAGCAAGCTACCAGTATCAACTTCAATGGGAAGAGATTTGAGATATTTGTAAATGATTCTGTCGCTGAATATGATAGAAAGACCCTAATTGAGAACGCTTTTAGAAAATGGTATATCAGAACTGCCTATGATGCTATAAAGGATAGGCTGGATTACTACTGCAAAATTACTGGACTAACCTATAACACCATCAGGATTAAGGAGCAGAAAACCCGTTGGGGCAGCTGTTCCAAAAAAGGGAATTTGAATTTTAACTGGAAGTTGATAATGTCTCCTCAGTGGGTAATAGATTATGTGATAGTGCATGAAATTTGTCATTTGAGATATTTGAATCATTCTAAGGAATATTGGGCTATGGTGGAAATGTATATGCCAAACTACAAAAAGGCTCAGGAGTGGCTAAAAAAGAATGGTTTGGGGTTGACGTTGTGATTTGCTGGGTTTCAGTCGTGTAACAGATGAAATGCAGGAGATGTTTTTTAGACTAATTGACAAGCTTTTGTTGGATGGCAAGTTAGCTAATAAAGGTACGAGTTTAATTATTGACGAGTAAAAGAAAAAACAACAAATTTTATGGAGGTAAATGGAATAATTTGTCGAATACTCTATTTTGATAAAGTAACTAGTGTGCGAGATAACAAAAGAGTAATATTTATATACTATGGACACATAAGACCAGTTACTAATATTGGAGGTAAAATGGAGAAGTTTGATAAAACAATTGAATATTTTATACAACATGAAATAATGAATAGATTTAACGACATTGAATTAAAAGAGGGAAAAGGAATTTACATAGATAAAAATTTATTTTGGGATGTTACAGCCACAAGAAAGAGGATTACCGATACCAAAGTTGATAAAATAAATGACTTAGTTAACAATATCAAATTTAAAGATAGTAAATATAGTTCTCAGATAATACCTGATATACTGCAATTGTTAACCTGCATTATTGGAAAAGACAAAATCGATGAGTCTTTGTCAAACATTATTGATAGGAACGAATATCGTTTTCAAAGTAATTATAATAAAGATATAGGTGATATTTCAAGTATTATTTTAGATAATACATTACTTGTTTTGTATCCGATTCTAGCTCAAGGCAAAAGAAAGGTGCCATTAATAACTTTCAAGTGCAAAATTGAAGCTGAAAAATGTATCATTGAGAATTATAAAATACAACAAGAAGCTTTCGGTGTGATTATTGCTAGTATATTAAATTGTGGAATAAGAGAGGTGCATGGCGTCTTAGATGATGAATTTTATAAATTGCTAGATTCCTTGTCCAGTATTGAAAACCCTGATATTTTTGAAACTGTAAAAATTATTGATGGAGATATTAAAGGCAAGTTTGGTAATGAGGGATTTACAAGCTTATGGAATATAAAAAATTACGAATGCTGGGCAGTAACAGAGGAATTAGCAATTACTATTGAAGCATTTGAGGAATTACAGCAACCCATTTTTCGTGAAGAATTGAAACAATTGAAGGAGCTTACAAAGGACTCCAAAGTGCCTAACCTCATTCAAAAATATCTGTATTCTAATGAAAAATCTGTATCTATAGACTCTGTTGAAAATAGGTTTCATTATGGTAGCTATGATAGTGGATTTTCTGTTAATGAAAAACAGTGGAAGGTCATATCAGCCTATAATTCCAATGATTTGATTTCTGTTAGTGGTCCCCCAGGAACTGGGAAAACTACAATATTAAAAGAAATAATTGCTGATAACTTTGTCAGGAAGGTTAATGATTTAATTTCTGTTTGGGATAAACCTTGGGAAGAATTTGGGCAAGGAAATCAAAAGGTATTTTGTTCCCCTTTTAATGGAGAATGTAACAAATCTATGGTACTGACGAGTACCAATAATGATGCTGTTGATAATATAGGTCTTGAGCTGCTTAGGGAAGTTGAATATTTTAGTGAGATTGCAAAAAACAACTTGTCAAGGCAATATGAGAATGAGACTCTCAAAGGGGTCTTCTGCGCGAGACTTGGGAAAAAAGCTAATATGGATAGTTTTAATTTAGGAGCACTTAAACCTCTAATAGAGTTACTAAAAAATTCAACGTGTTATGATGAACAATTATCCTTGCATTTAAGAGATAACTTTAAACAGATTTGGGAATCAATAATTTCCGCTGAGATTGAAATCAAGGATTTTTTAAATAGTAGGGAAAACATTTTGAATCAATTATTGCATAATAAATTGATTCAAGATGAGGTGACAATCGAGCTAGTTCAAGCTGCAAAGGCTGCGGTCCAGAATAGTTATGAGAAATTAACTGGCTTAATAAAAGATAATGAAGATAATATTACTGTTTTTAAAAATGAGCTTGTTGATATCAATAAGTCGCTTAATGAAACTTTATACAATATGAGACAGAGTAAAGCAGAAGGTAATGAACTAAGAGCAACAATTGAAAGAATAAGCAAATACAGAAGAATTCCCCTAATTGGTGGATTAATAATTATGATTACAAAAAGTGAAAAGAAATTTGGAACACAGAATGAGTTAGAATGGCAGCTAGAAGAAAAAAAACGTGAAATTAGCTATTTAAATTTAGTAAAAGAAAACATGTTCCAGGAATATGAAGAAAAGAGTAAAAAGGTTGAAGCAATTAAATCTGAACTAATTAAACAAACGGAAGAATGCAAGCAAATAAAAGATAAATTCATTATTTTTGAAGAATTTCATGGTTTAATAGGAGAGTTTGATTCAATCAGGAGTAAGTACTTATTAAGCTGTAGCTGGAATGATGATGAATACTTGCTATTTAATGATATTGAGTTCACTAAAAAGAGAAATCAATTATTTAATCTTGGGTTAAAAATTAATGAAGTTTACATCAATAAAAACAAAAAAGAGATTGTATTCAGTGCTTGACCTGATTCATCAAACATTATCGTATCAAAAAGACCTTCGATCATATGAAATTTATATTGACATAGAGCGAAATAGTGTGCAACATGGGGCAGATCGCGGATCTGATATTTACGAAGTACTAAATAATCAAAAGGTAGGAATAATTCTAGATGAACACAGGCGCTGTGAGAAGGCTATTGTTGAATTTTCTAACAAATATGTTTATGAGAATCGGTTAAAGATTGTTAAAGGGGATGAAAGAAAAGAGCTTTTTGATCGAAACCTATGTTTTGTTGATGTTAGAGGTACAAAGAACAAAAACAATGAAAATTCAAGCGAGGTAAATATTTGTGAGGGTATAGTAAATTTATTCATAGAGCAGTATGGCGAAAAGTGCAGAAGTAAAATCGGAATCATTACACCATTTAAAAATCAGGTTAAGCTTTTAAAATTATCCATTCCAAAAGTTGATATTGGAACAGTTCATTCTTTCCAAGGTCAAGAGAAAGATATAATTATTCTGAGTACAGCCATTGATGATATACAGAAAAACAATGGTATAGATTTTGTTGGACGAAAACCGAATTTCCTAAATGTTGCATTTACAAGAGCAAAGAAACAGTTAATAGTGGTAGGAAACTATGAGGCTTATAAAAATAGTAATAATTACCTAATGTACGCAATCGAAACTATAGAAAGGTACGGGTACATTTATTCGGTTTATAAAACTGAGTTAACAGAAAATATTGATAATAAGTATACCGGACAGTTCCTAGAATTATTTAAAGCTAAAAAGTCATCACCCCAAAGGTATAAAGAACTTTTTAAAGATTATACTGCTAATGGATTGTTGGTTGAACCTAAAAATCATTATGACTTTCTTGTAAATGTAATACGAAAATCAAATAAATCTATACACATTGTAAGTCCATGGATCGCCAAAGCGGTCGTTAACGATGAAATGATTGCATTAATTAAACAAAAAATAAATAATAATATTCAGTTTTGGATATGTTTTGGTTACACCAAAACTAAGTATACTTTAGATCAAGTAGAAGAGATTGTTGAAGTGGACAAATTAGGAGATGGAAAAGAGAATCTGCATGCTATTAATAAGTTAAAAGATGCTCTAAAAGAGAATCTTAAGTATCTACCACCAATACATACAAAAGCACTGATTATTGATGAAGAATTTATGATTATTGGTTCCCATAATTGGTTGTCAAACAGCGGTAATAAGAAGGGCGCAAAGGATGAAATCAGTTGTGTGATAATTGATAAAGAAATGATTGAGTATGTTAGACGAAGATATTTCTAACCTCAAATTTTATGGTAAAATAGATTATTAAGGAATTAAATGGTAAAAAGAGTTAGCGATTGAAAACATTCTACCTTTTTGGGGGGATATATATGATGAATAAAACTGAATTTCTAAATACCAAATCCGTAAAAGAGTTTATAAACTGGATACAAGACAAATTGGACAAGCCTGGTTCATTTAGCCATTCATATAACATGAAGAGACCTGCCATGAACTGGTCATGCGATTCTATTTATTCTGCATTTGAAAATTATAGGTGGCCTTTTAGCGCTACTGACCCAATTTATAAGAGCAGGGTATCTGGAAACACATTTAATGAAAGTACAAGTTTCCTTTCCCAGTTATCTGCTGGGTTAAGACAGAGCGTGGAAATGGCGGACAATGAATTGTGTAGAAATTATTGTTTATCAATTTTAGAATGGGGAGGGGTATTAAATAAGAATGACATAAGGGTGTCTGGCCTTGGGGATAATATCTGCCAATATTTATTAGGTGTTAAAGATGCATTACGTCCTGATATGTGCCATATAGATACCTACCTTAACTCAATGGTAATGAATTCAGGTTTTACAAAGATATATTCTTTATTTATTGATGACTTCATTATTTATGATGGCCGTGTTGGTGCAGCAGTGGGACTTTTAGTTCGGAAGTACTGTGAGGATAGCAACCTTGACAATGTTCCGCGTGAGTTAGCATTTGCCTGGGGAAAAGGTAAGGAGAGTACATACAGGAGTAGTTTGGAAAACAAGAGAAACCCAAGTCTAGGGAAGTATGCTTTTAAAGAGTTACTAAATAACCCCCAAAGACACACTGAAAACAATATAAGGGCGAACTGGTTGCTAAAAGAATTATTGAATAAAACTTATTCAAAATTCAATAAATTAGATAAAGCACTACAGTTAAGGGCGCTGGAGGCTGCGTTATTTATGATAGGATATGATGTAGTGGCTTGTAATAACTAACTATATGGACATACAAATAAAATAACTAAATTAAAATATCTTTAATTATGACTCCAGAGTAAGGAGAAAAATATGAAAACTAATAGCTTTGAAAAGGTGTTAGTCGGATTATTACTTGATTAGTTAAGGTAAACTCAAATTTCGAGTAAATTTTGAGATTGAGTTTGAGCTATTGTATTATAGCGATTATGCATATCTGTCATTTTTTTATAA
>Ga0209430_1001399_pt1 | contig 17989 bp, 15 predicted proteins | sample BarGraIncub1133A_FD_184504 | JGI IMG/M metagenome (GOLD analysis project Ga0209430, IMG submission 184504) | Arctic peat soil microbial communities from Barrow, Alaska - Barrow Graham LP Incubations 11-33A (SPAdes) (version 2) | ecosystem: Environmental > Terrestrial > Soil > Wetlands > Peat... | reverse complement strand
CTTTATATGGTCAGGATGAGTATAAGGACTATAGTATGTTGGCGATTGAGTGATGCCCGCAAGTATCGCACACTGTGCAAGGTCAAGTTCCTTTAGTTGCTTGCCGAAATATACATTTGCAGCCGTTTGCATACCAAAGCAGCCGTTCGCAAGGTCAATAGTGTTAAGATAACTTTCTAATATTTGATCTTTAGTATATTTCTTTTCCAGGTCAAGGGCTGTTATAATCTCACGTACCTTAACTTCAACGCCACGATTCGTAAAATTGACCGCAAGATTTTTAACAACCTGTTGCGTAATAGTAGAACCGCCCTGCTTTGAACCATAAAAAGGAAGAATCATATTTAAAGCCACACTTATGGTACGTTTTATATCTACACCATCATGCTCATAAAAGCGTTGGTCTTCTGTGCTAACTACAGCATTTTTAAGGTTATCCGGCACATCCGGTAGATCTACCCAAATACGATTCTGATCACCCGAAAGCTCGGCAATCTTTATCGGCTGATTGGTTGCAGGGTCAGTTGCATAAACCATACTTGTAGCTTTAAGTTTAGCGCTGCTAAGATCTATAGTATAAGGTTTTACATAATTTATTACATAAACAACTGCAACAACAGCAACAATAGACCCAGTGATGATGCAAATGAGGAAGACTGTTAGTAAAAGCTTGCCAATAGCAGCACCAATATGACCTGCAGCACGCAGCCCCACAGGTTTCACTTTTATTGCAGATTTTTCTTTAGTCTTTACTCGTTCTCTTTTCAAACAGAATACGCCCCCTAAAGTAATTACTCATGCCATTTTTATTAAAATATTTTAATAAGTAAAATTTTATAGTATAAACCACTGTCCAACAGCAGTTTTTTAAATCCAACAAATACAATATGCTTATTTTTACTATGACTCCATATTATTTTTGTTTTACAACACTGTGAAAAAAATACATATAATAATATTATACCACAATTTGCGAAATCTAATTAAAAATCTGCACAATTAACATAATTATTAATAAACTGGGCAGAATATAGACATGTATACATTGGCAAATGAAAGGACTGTTTTTAAATGTTAAAAACAAGATTATTATTGGGCGCTTGCACCATTATCATTGTTGCATCGGCTTTTTTGGCGGCTTTTTACCTGCCTGCAGGTAAAGCTGCACTTATGCCCACGGCTATAAGTATCTCCCAGCAGACTGATAGCTACACAATTAGATCCTATAACGGTAAAATCGGCGTTTTTAAAAACGATAATGTAGTACCAGATCAGGTGCTTGATATTTTTACTCAAAATCTGCCGCAAAGCGAGCAGAAAAAGCTGCAAGAAGGCATTCATGCAAAAAACCACGATGAACTGTTAACCATTCTCGAAAACTATTCAAGCTGACTAATCAATATTTAAATACTTTATTTATTAAAAGTTTAAACTGCCTCGGTTTTGTAGCCGAGGCAGTTTTTTTAGAACTATCAGTAAATATCAAAAGATTTTAAAGCTTTACTAATTAAAACCACTTTTTTCTGTGAAAAAACATCAGCATAATCACTGCAATTACTATAGAAATACCCCAAAACGCAGTATAGCCAAATCTAAAATCCAGCTCAGGCAAATTCTTAAAATTCATACCATATACTCCGGCAAGAAAAGTTAGCGGAATAAAAATGGAAGAAAAAATTGTGAGTATCTTCATAGTATCGTTTGTTTTGTTGCTAATACTCGAAAGATAGATATCCATCATATTTGAAAGAATATCCTGATAAGTTTCGATAGAATCGACTATTTGTATCAAGTGATCGTATATAGCATGAAAATATATCTTTACATCCCCACCCACTATTCCGGAATCGGTGCTAAACAGACCGCCTAATAGTTCACGCAATGGATAGGTTGATTTTCGCATAACCATAAGCTTTCGTTTTATTATATATATGCGCTGCAAGGTACTCTTTTCGGGCTTTGCTATAAGTTCTTCTTCAATACTGTCAACCTCATCACCAAGCATGTCAATAACGTTAAAGTAGTTATCCACCACAGTATCTAACAGCTCGTAGCACAAATAATCAACGCCTAGCTTTCGAATATTTTCACGGCCGGTTAATATTTTTTCACGAACGGGGGCAAATAAATCACGGCCTGATTCCTGAAAGGTGAACACGCAGTTATCCTTTATTAAAATACTTATGTGTTCGGCGTTTATATTTTCTTCGGTGCTGTCGTAAGCGAGTAGCTTAAGCACTATAAAAATACAGTCATCATAATTATCTATTTTAACTATCTGGTTCTTATTAAGAATATCAGACGAAATCAAATGGTGTATTCCCACATTTTTGCACATATTCTGGATACCCTCAGTATCTGAAAGTTCAAAAATATCCACCCAGTAAATCTTGTTCATATCCCTAGTTTCAAAAAAATCAACATTTAATTCGCTATCTTTTTTAATCTCATCTTTATTATAGGTTAATATTTTACCCTTTAAATCTTTCACCCTGTTACCTCCAACCTTTAAAAATCTGTTTTCCTAATTATAGTGTATTTTAAATACCAAATCAATTATTAATTTATTGTTTAGCTTTAACGCTGTTAATTTCTAAATTTTTGTTCTTTATAAGAGTTTATTTTTCAATACTAATACAGGCTGATTAACTGTATTGTTTTTTTATACCATAACCAATGATTTTAAAATACATATTATATATTGCAAGCAATTTTTAAAATTTGGCGATAAAATGATTATCGTTAATGTTGTTATGCACGAGGGGGAACCTTAATGTCGCTACCAAATATTCCGAATATCAATCCCGAAATAACTATAACAAAAGATAATGCAATAAACCTTATCTTATCCTCAATCGCCATGCAGGAACTTGGCCTAAGCCATGTTATAAACGCAGAAGGAGAGAAACTCCAATTTATCCTTGGAACTATCCCCGGGCTGAGCGGCCCACATGCCACAATACCTGATGTACTGGCTGTAAACATATCAACTGCCATGTATGCTTTGCCAAGCAGCCTTAACGTCAATAAAGATACGCGTCTATTTGTTTCCCCCCAAGGTAATGTGGGAAATATAGTTGTGTTGAAGGGGCGTGGCAATGTTGTGAGCCATGCAATCGACCCACAATTAAGCCCATTGCTAGTGGACTTTTCTCTTACTTTTATCGAAAGAGATAAAAAAACGTTTTTCCGTATGGTTATAAGCACTTCCGATGGCTCTTTTAGACACGACAGCGGCTTGGTAAAGGGTGTTTCAGGGGATTTGAAGATTACATCCACTGCTGTAGCTTAAGCACTTAAAGCGACATACGATAATTTCGCGGGGAAACGTTGTAGTATTCTGAAAAAGCCCTGCTAAAATGATATGGGCTCGAATATCCCAGCTCTTCAGATATTTCCGAGATATTTTTTAGTGTGTTTCTCAGCATATGAGCAGCTTTTTCAAGGCGCAATCTGTTAAAATAGGCTTTAGGGCCTTGCCCGATTACCGAATTAAAAATAGAACGAAGAGTACGGTCGCTTAATCGAAGATTTTCTGCAAGCTTTTGGATACTAAAATTGGAAATGTTTTTCTGCATATATTCTATTGAATCATAAAAAACCTTCAATATATGGCTCTGACTAAAATCATCTATCTGTTCTTTCCAGTCGAATAGGCAGCCGAGAAACAGGGCTGAAGCGTGGCAACGACTCCAGTCATGCCGCAAGCGGCTAAGGCAGCCGCTATATTTTGCTATTTCACTCTCTGTAAGCGGAAAGGTAAAAATTTTTTCTTTTTCTATTAGGCCTCCACAGCCTTCAAATTCAAACCACCAAAAATCCCACTTACCATTTTGCGGTCTATAGTGCCGGACGTCGTCTAATTCGAGTATAAGCAATGATTGTTCAGTAAGTGTGTAAACCTTGTTTGTTGTTTCTATTACACCTTGACCGGCTATCGTTCTCACGGCTATAAAATGACCGAGGTGCGCTGGATTCCTATGGACATCATATGTGCTATCAGCAAATACAATATAGACAATAAAAAGCCTGACTATGGGTGAGCAAAGCGCTTCTTCTGTTTGTGCAAAGTCAAATTTCATTTATATTCCCCACTCTAATATTACAGGATACCAACGCTACAAACCAAATAGTATCATTAAGCGCCTTTTCCGAAATATATATGTATTTTCCGATTTTACTATTTTCATTATACCATGCTTTTTGTAAAATTAATAGGAGTAATACATAATATTTTCGTTTGGGAGGCTTTTGATATGGGAAATTTGGATAAATCAATCAGCATAATTAAAGATTATTATGCTATAAAACCCGGTGCTCCATTTTTTCAAAAGGAATTTGGCTTTTATTCATTAGAAAGATGGCAGAAAGAGGGCTATTTAAAAAAGCCAGATGAAGTAGAAGATTACAACAGATATTTGGCTGAAATTTTTTCGTTTGATGAGCCTTGTATACATAACCTTTGGGGAAACGGCTGGTGCGAGGCTGAATTAATGCCACAATTTGAAGTGAAAATATTGGAGGATAGAGGTTCACACGAGTTGGTGCAGGATTTTGTCGGCAGGGGTGTGCTTTACTTTAAGGGCCGCAGGTCGGGCTTTATGCCAGAATATATTACATTTCCTGTTAAGGATATGCAAACACTTGAAGAAAATATCACCTGGCGCATGAATCCAAACGATACGCTTCGGCGTGCAGAAAATGAAAAGGCGGGAGCCGCAGTTGCTGCAGCTGCCGAAAAAGGCATGTTTATTACACAACGTGTTGTGGGTGGCTATATGTATCTGCGCAGTCTAATAGGCCCCGAAGCATTGTTTTATATGTTTTATGACGATCCGGAACTCATCCATCGCTGCATGAAAATCTGGTTTGAGCTTGCAGATACGGTAACTGCAAGGCATCAAAAATATGTGAGCTTCGATGAACTGTTTCTTGGTGAAGATATCTGTTATAACCATGGTTCGTTTATCTCACCCGAAATGATGAGGGAATTCTTATTGCCATATTATACTCAATTGTTTGAAAACATAAAAAAACGCCAAATAGATAAGAGCAAGAAGCTTCATTTTCAAATTGATACTGATGGCTTCTGTGACCCGGTAATTGATATCTACAGGGGCATCGGTGTCAATTCAATGTCACCCTTTGAGGTGGCTTCCGACTGTGATGTACTGAGAACGGGGCGCAAGTACCCCGAGCTTCTGCTTTCCGGCGGTGTTGATAAACGTGTTTTAAATACGGATGCCGAAACAATTGACCGTTATCTTGATGGCTTTATGCCGGCCATGTACAACCGCGGCGGCTATATTCCCACCTGTGACCACGGTGTGCCTGAAGAGGTAAGCTTTGAAAATTATCTGCATTTTCGCAAGCGAATGCTCGAATATGCTAAGTGATACGTAGCGGTTAGTTTATACTCTTTGCTTTTATTGGAATTTGATAAAACTAATCGTATAAGAAATTTCTATGCAAAAATCGATAAATCAAAAGGTTCGGCAAAGAAGGAATCCCTTTCTAGCCGAACCTTTTTTCTGTTATAAGCTTTTTTGTTATCAGTTCTTCTGGTAACTGGACTGAGCACGCCCCATGTATGGCGTCTTGCTTTGTTGAACTCACTTTGGGCTTTTTTGCTTAATTTTTCTTTGGAAATAAACGCTTCCATCGTCATCATCCCTTTCAATAAAATTATAGCACAACATATGAATTTCAGCCAACTATATAAAATTATGAAATAAAAACACAAATACATTTACGCATTCATATAGCTTTGCTATATGAATGAAATTTCGCCGCTACGCAGCGGCTTTTAACCCATTTTACTTATGAAAAGTAGTTGCAATTATATACAAATAATTTTTCTATTATATGAGCTTTTTCATTAAATCGTACTCTATTCAACACCGCGATAATAAAGCCCGCGCGTAAAATCACCAACTGGTTGGGTCCCTAACTGCCAGGCATTAAGAACCGTATCCGTTTGCTCCGGTGACTCAATAGTGAAATTCAGTTGGGCAAAACTTACACCCGTTCTATAAAGCTCATCCTTACGGTCACACATCCAGATTGGGCGATTATTAAGTAGTTCACTTGCTCCACCTGTACATATTATTGGAAAGTGACCTCCCCGTCTATCTGTTATGCTGCCTGTTTCGCCGTCAACGCAGCCGATACAGCCTTCGCCATTTTTTAGCGGGCAATTACGAGTGAGCATTAACGGCAGCCTGCCGTAAGCAATTAGGCCACTCATATGAGCATCGTGGTGGGCAGCTAAACGAATTTCCGAAAGAGTGCCCTCAAAAGAAATAATAACGCTTTCCGCTCCAATATAAAGTAGTTCGTCTAAAGCAAACCCGTTTGCTATATTTAGCCCAAAATCGCCATGCGGCAAAAAGCCGCACTTTTTTGCAATAAAAACACTGCCAAGATTTCCGCATAAGATATCACGCACAGCAGAAAGCTTTAATTCATTTAATGATTTTTCTACTACTGAATCATCGTAAAAGATAGCTCTTGGCAGCTCAGCGCCAATGTTTATGCCAGCTGCAATAAGATTTTTTATCTCGTCTGAATTCTTTATAATTTCACCAATAGGCAGAAATGTTAATTCTGCACCGCTATTAATAACTGCCTGCGTCATTTGGATTATACTTTGCAAACGTATTCGTAGGCCACGGTTTTCCACAGCCTTTTCACAAACGGTGGAAACTTCGGGTGCAATAAAAACTTTAGTGCAGGGAAGACTGCGCTTTTTATAAAGTAAATCTAATGTTTCCCTACGTAAATGGTTGATTTCGGCAACAGGAATAGAAAGCGAATGCCCTATATCAACCCTTAAAGTGCGTAGATAAAAAGGCGTACCCCCTGTTTTAGAAAGTTTTTCTTTTATTAGTTCTTCGTCAATAGCTTTTGTTCTGGCAGGCTCAGGAACTATGCCATCAATCTGCGCGGAATAGCCATCGTCATCACTTGCAATCAGGCGGGTTTTTTCGCCGTTTTTTGCAGTAAAGCTATAATCAACTGCAATACGCGGTCGCTCAACGCCCTCGTAAAGCGAGCGAAACGCACCAATTGCAGCCTGTGTGGCTAAAACATCCTCACGGCCGCGTGCACCAAACATATCTCTACCCAGCTTTTCTTCGTAATACCCCTGTGTAAAACCACCACGCGAAAACACATCTTGCAGCAAGCCCAGTTCCTCTTGTGAAACCTTTTCGCCATCTACTGCCCTTTTACATAGATTTGTTGCTGCTGCTACATATTCGGGGCGCTTCATACGCCCTTCTATTTTTAGTGATGAAACACCCATTTCTGAAAGTTCATCAATTTTAGTAACAAGCGATAGATCATGTAAGGATAAATCATTGCCCGTTCCGCCAACAACCGAAAAGGGCAGACGGCAAGGCTGTGCGCATAGCCCTCGATTACCACTGCGCCCGCCGAGCATTGCACTCATATAACACTGGCCCGATATGCTCATACACAGTGCGCCGTGCACAAACACTTCAAGTTCCACAGGTGAATTTTTTAGTATATATTCGATTTCCGCTTTTGAAAGCTCCCTTGCCACAACCACACGTGAAAACCCTATCGCAGCAAGCTGCGTAACACCCGCTAAATTGATTGCCGACATCTGCGTAGAAGCGTGGAGACGCATCGTAGGTGCGGCCTTTTTTATAAGCCGCAGTAGCCCTAAATCCTGCAAAATAACCGCATCAGCCCCTGCGCAGCAGAGCAGTTGTAAAAAATCAAGTGCTTTTTTCACTTCGGTTTCAAAAACAATGGTATTAAGCGTAATATACGCCCTTATGCCACGCGCATGGCAGTAACCGATGGCTTCTGCCATTTCTTCATCGGTAAAGTTACCTGCGTTTCTTCGGGCATTAAACTGCTGGCCGCCAAAATATACGGCATCAGCACCCGCCGCGGCTGCCGCCTTAAGCGTTTCCCATGAACCTGCTGGTGCTAAAATTTCCGGTCTTGTCATTTTATTTAATCCCCTGACGGTTTTCTATAATCGCAAGCTTTTTTTTCAAGTCGTTTACCTCTTGCTGCAAGGTATGCTCGCGGCGTCGAAGTTCTGCAGCTTCGCTTTTAGCAATAGTGGCCGCTTCTAAAAAATCCTGTAGCTGCTGCCGCAGGTTATCTGCAGTTCTTTTAGCTTTTGCGGCATCATCACCAAATTCCATTGCTGTAAAAATTGACGCCATAGTTGTGGACATACTGCCAGAAAAGTTAATTAACTTTGAGATATGACTGTTAACCTTTTCACCTACATTACGAACATATTCTTCGCTTTCTTCTGAAGTAATTATAAACTCATACCCACAAACTTTAATCTTAACCTTTTTATTTTCAGCCATTCGCCATACCCTCCTTATTTTTAAACAGCACATAATCTTTTCTGCATTCTATATGATTTTAAATATCCTTAAATCTGCCTTTGCATGAATAAAATTTTCTATTTTTAGTATAATACAATCAGTATCTTTTTTAAATGAAATTGTGGTAAAAAAATAAAATACTGTTTTTAAAGGTATAAAATGTTTTTTGTAACCGATAATAATAGTAACTTAAAAAAGGAGGTAAATACCTTGAAAGCAACTGGAATTGTCAGAAGAATTGATGATCTGGGTCGCGTTGTCATACCAAAAGAGATCCGCAGAACATTGCGTATAAGGGAAGGCGATCCGCTTGAAATATATACAGATAACGACGGCGAAGTTATATTTAAAAAGTACTCACCCATTGGTGAGTTATCACACTTTTCTGCACAGTATGCGGAGGTTCTTTTTAAGACCTCTGGTTATCCCGTTCTAATAGCAGACCGTGACCGTATAGTGGCCTCTTTTGGCATATCTAAAAAGGATGTTACCGAGCGCCGCATTAGCGAAGAGCTTGGCGGTATACTTGAACAGCGCAAGCCATATGTTGCGGCTACAAATATACATCCCATTACCGCGGCCGACGGTATAGATAAACCTATTGCAGTTGCTGTACCCATACTTGCCGCAGGAGATATGGCAGGAGCCGTAATACTATTATACCCCGATAACCCTGCAACACCTGGAGATGTAGAACTAAAGCTTACACAAACAGCAGCAAACTTCCTTGCTAAGCAGATGGAAGAATAGTTGACTTAATAGCTGACTTTTTGTAATTTGAACGGCAGCCGCCCTTTTTGGGGCGGCTGCTTTTGTGTTCTATATTACGCATACGCGTTTGCATAGCAAAATTTCGCGTGCGTCATGGCGTTTAACCCGTTCTATATGAAAAACAATGATGTGTATACATTATTGCTTTTATATAGTTAAGCATCTTCCCCATTTGGAGCTTTAACGATATTCTCTACAATTTCGGCGGCTTCTTCCACTTCAACATCCACTATATTCTCAGTTACACCGTCGGTGTCTTCAGTATCCTCGGCTTCTTCCACTTCTTCATGAGGAGCATGAGCTACAGTTACGACCTTTGTGCCTTCAGCCACTCGCATAACACGCACGCCCTGTGCGTAACGCGAATAAACAGGTATTTCTGTTACAGGCACTCTAATAATAACACCATCTGACGAAATAAACAGTGCATCATCGCTATCTTCAACTATTCGCAAGCCTGCGACTTTTCCGGTTTTTTCATTTGTGTTGTAACTTATCAGCCCTTTGCCGCCTCTGTTCTGGTTACGGTACTCATCTATTTCTACACGTTTACCATAGCCGTTTTCCGAAACTGTAAGCAGACGACCTGTGCTATCTGCCGTTATACAGCAAACCCCGACAACTTCATCAGACGGTTTTAGTCTTATAGCACGGACACCATGAGCCGACCTGCCCATCGGGCGCGCATCCGATTCGTTAAACTTAATAGCATTACCGCCGCTAGTGCCCACAAGAATTTCAAAGCTGCCATCAGTAAGCAGTACACCCACCAGCTCATCATCCTCTTCAAGCAGGATGCCTATAACGCCGGCTTTTCTCGCTGTATTATAATCTCCGAGCGATGTGCGCTTAACAATGCCCTTTTTGGTTATCATTACGAGATAGTGGCCTTCTTCAAAGCCTGGCACTCTAATCATAGCTGTTATCTTTTCATTTTGAGATACAGGCAATATATTTGCTATATTCATGCCCTTAGAAATGCGTGAGCCCTCTGGAATTTCATATCCCTTTAGCCTGTATACTCGCCCGAGGCTTGTAAAAAATAAAACAAAATCATGCGTAGAGCAGACAAAAAGCTCTTCAGCAAAATCTTCCTCGCGGCGGGTGAGGCCCGAAATACCTCTGCCACCACGGCGTTGAGTATGATAGGCGGCCGAAGGCTGCCTTTTTATATAACCAAAGTGGGTAAGTGTGAGCATACATTCTTCAACCGGAATGAGATCCTCTACATCAACCTCACCGCTGACATTTTCAATCATGGTGCGTCGTTCGTCACCAAATTTGCGTTTTACTGCGATGGCTTCTTCCTTTATTATTGTTAAAATACGCCCTTCGTCAGAGAGGATTATTTTAAATTCAGTTATTCGTGAATAAAGCGAAGCAAGCTCATCTGCAATCTTATCATGCTCAAGCCCTGTTAACTGACCAAGACGCATCTGTACGATAGCCTGAGACTGTATGTCATCAAGCCCAAAACGCTCTATTAGGGCGGCCTTGCCTTCGGGAATAGACTTTGAAGTTCGTAGTATATGAACAACCTCATCAATAAAGTCAAGGGCTATCTTTAAGCCTTCAAGTATATGTGCCCGCTCTTCTGCTTTTCTAAGGTCGTACTTTATACGCTTTGTTACAACCTGTTCTTGGAACTTTATATATTCAAGCAGCATGTCTTTAATAGGCATGTATTTAGGTTGGCCGTTTAAAAGGGCAAGCATAATGACAGGCACAGTTTCTTGCAGCATACTGTAGGTATAAAGCTGGTTTAAAACCACCTGTGGGTTAGCGTCTCTCTTTAATTCTATAACAATTCTAAGACCCTCGCGGTCTGATTCGTCACGCAAATCAGAAAGGCCCTCGATACGTTTATCCTTGTGCAGCTCAGCAATTCCCTCTATGAGCCTTGATTTATTTATCATATACGGTATTTCGGTAATTACTATGCGAAAACGCCCGTTTTCTTCTTCTTCAATAGCTGCTTTTCCTCGCAGAGTAATACGGCCTCGCCCTTTGGTGTAGGCTTCACGTAAACCGGCTCTGCCCATAATAGTACCACCTGTTGGAAAATCCGGACCTTTTATAAAAACCATTAATTCATCAAGTGTTGCCTCGGGGTTATCAATAAGCATAATCATACCATCTATAACCTCATTAAGGTTATGGGGTGGAATATTAGTAGCCATACCCACAGCAATGCCAGATGAACCATTAACTAAAAGGTTTGGAAAACGTGCTGGTAAAACGGTAGGTTCTTTTAGTCTATCGTCATAGTTTGTCGCAAATTCAACGGTTTCTTTTTCTATATCATTTAGTAGCTCCACTGAAATTTTAGACATGCGTGCCTCGGTGTATCGATAAGCCGCAGGGCCATCACCATCGATAGAACCAAAGTTGCCGTGGCCATCAACTAAAGGATACCGAAGTGAAAAATCCTGTGCCATGCGCACAAGGGCGTCGTATACGGAAGCATCACCATGAGGATGATAGCGACCAAGCACGTTACCAACGGTGGTAGCCGATTTTCTGTATGCTTTTTCAGGTGTCAACCCATCCTCATACATAGCATATAAGATACGCCTATGAACAGGCTTTAATCCGTCACGTACATCTGGCAGTGCACGTGCTGTTATAACTGACATTGAGTATTCAAGAAAGGATTTTTTCATTTCCATTTCTATATCAACTGGTATAAGCTTTTGGCCTTCGAAACTTATCATTTTAAGATTCTCCTTTCAGGATTAGGCGTTGCATGGCGATATATAAGCAGAACTTTAAATTAAACATCAAGATTTTGCACATATTTCGCATTTCTTTCTATAAATTCACGTCTTGGTTCAACCTTATCACCCATTAGTATGGTAAATGTTTCATCTGCCGTTGCAGCGTCTTCCATTTCAACCTTTAAGATGGTGCGGTTTTGGGGGTTCATTGTCGTATCCCAAAGCTGAATAGCATCCATTTCACCAAGACCTTTATATCGCTGTATTTCACAGTTACCGCCAAGTTCAGTACTCATTCGGTCACGCTCCGGGTCAGAAAAGGCGTAACGAAACTGCTTACCCTTAATAACTTTAAAAAGCGGAGGTTGGGCAATGTAAATGTGACCTTCTTCAATTAAAGGGCGCATAAAACGAAATAAGAAAGTAAGCAGTAAAGTGCGTATATGGGAGCCATCAACATCAGCATCTGCCATAATGATAATCTTACCGTATCGAAGTTTTGCTAAATCAAAATCCTCACCGATACCAGTACCAAGTGCTGTAACAACAGGCATGAGTTTTTCGTTGCCATAAACCTTATCAAGCCTTGCCTTTTCAACATTAAGCATCTTGCCCCAAAGTGGGAGAATAGCTTGAAAATGCCTATCACGTCCGGCCTTTGCAGAACCGCCGGCCGAATCACCTTCAACGATATATAGTTCGGTGTAAGAAGAATCCTTATCCGAGCAATCTGCAAGCTTACCAGGGAGCGAGGCCGACTCTAAAGCAGATTTGCGCCGTGTTAAGTCACGTGCTTTGCGGGCGGCTTCTCTTGCGCGGGCAGCCATAAGCGCTTTATCAAAAATAGCTCTTGCCACCGATGGATTTTCAGCAAAAAGGTTCATAAGCTTTTCATAAACCATGCTATCTACAAGCTGGCGAATTTCTGTATTGCCAAGCTTCGCCTTAGTTTGCCCCTCGAATTGGGCATCCTCGAGCTTAACACTTATTATGGCAGTAAGCCCTTCACGTACATCTTCACCCGAAAGATTTTTATCAGCCTCTTTTAAGTAGTTATACTTGTGGCCATAGTCATTAAACAAACGTGTTAGGGCAGATTTAAAGCCTGTTTCATGGGTACCGCCCTCAGTTGTATGAATATTGTTTGCAAAAGAATAAATAACCTCGTTATAGCTATCGTTATACTGCATGGCGATTTCAGCCGATGTAGTGCCGTTATTTACCGAAAAGTATATAACCTGTGGATGTAATGCCTCTTGTGCCTTTTTAGCATGGAGGTATTCTACAAAATGGCGTATGCCACCATCATAACAAAGTACATCTCGACGTCCTTCTGGGTCTCTTTTATCATCAAGAACAATATTTAATCCAGCGTTTAGAAAGGCCTGCTCACGCAGACGAGCAAGTATGGTATCGTAATCGTAGGTCATCTCTTCAAAAATTTCTTTATCAGGCTTAAAGGTAATGGTAGAGCCATTAAGAGAAGTTTCACCAATATCGCGAAGTTCACAAGCGGTAAATCCTCGCTCAAATCGCTGAAAATAAATACGACCCTCCGAGCAGACTTCAACCTCAAGCCATTCGGAAAGTGCATTAACGACCGAGGCACCAACACCATGCAGTCCGCCGGAAACTTTATAGCCACCGCCACCAAATTTGCCACCTGCGTGAAGCACCGTAAATACAACAGTTACCGCAGGTATACCCATTTTTGTGTTAATACCAACCGGTATTCCCCGGCCATCATCAGTTACTTTTATAATATCTTCGGGTAGTATTTGCACAGATATATTTTTACAAAAACCTGCAAGTGCCTCGTCTATTGCATTATCAACTATTTCATAAACAAGATGATGAAGCCCTTTGGGTCCAGTAGAACCAATATACATGCCTGGGCGCTTACGAACCGCCTCAAGGCCTTCTAAAACTTGTATTTGATCGGCACCGTAATCTTCATTTTCAGGTACGCGTATTTCTTCACTCATACTAAAACTCCATTCTGCCGCCTTGCAGTACAGTATAATCTTCCATAGGCGGTAGAATGGAAGCCAAACTTATCGTTAATCTGCAACTTTAAGATTATTTTAAGTGACAGCTCTTTTCAGTAAGGTTGTTGACGATATTTGAGAAATATATACCTTTGATGCTTTTTTCTGGAGGCTAAAGCTATCTCTGCAAATAATAAATGCCTTTGGTAGCTCTGTAGTAATATTTATTACCTCATCTTGCTTCTGTGCGTGGCTTAAAAATTCCCTTGTTATTGCTGAAATGCTCGCTGTTTCTATATCAAAAATGCCAATTATATCGTCAGAGCGAACTACTGTATCCTGACCAAGATGAAGATACATAAACCTGCCTCCTGTGTTTTTTGATATAAGTTTTAAAAAAATTATATTTCTTCGATGCTACCATTCTCAACTTTGAAAATCTTGCCACCAACTAATTTTTCATGCATAGCTTTATCACAGCAGGTAATAAAAACCTGCATACCCGAAATATTGTTTAAAAGATAATCTTGCCTGTCATGGTCAAGTTCCGATAGAACATCATCTAACAGTAGCACGGGGGATTCATTTATTACTTCACGCAGCATGGCTGCCTCTGCAAGTTTTAGTGAAAGCACAACCGAACGTTGCTGCCCTTGTGAGCCATAGGTTTTTGCTAAAAGACTATTTATATAAATTAACAAATCATCTCTATGCGGGCCTGTATGTGTATAACCTCTTGCAATATCTTCATTTCGCAGGCGGCTCATATCGAGAAAAAGCTCCTGTGCTAAAGATTCACAGGCAACCCGCTGATTTTCAAGTAAACAGTTATAGCCACTTTGCTCACCGCTTATATAGTTAAACGTAAGCTCTTCACCGCTTTTTGCAATACCTCTATAAAAATCTATAGCTTTTTGTTGTAGTTTTTTAAGATAACGAAGTCGGGTAAATATAATCGTTGCGCCTATTTTGCATAATTTTTCATCCCATATATCCAGTGTTTCACATAGCTCACTGTGATAAGGAATATCTTTTAGCAGTGCATTTCGCTGTGCTAAGGATTTATTATATTCAATCACAGCCGACGCATGGCGTGGTTTAATCTGACAAATTGCAGCATCTAAAAATTTTCTGCGAAGTGAAGGACCTTCTTTTACAAGTCCTAAATGCTCGGGTGAAAATATAACACTGCAAAATTCACCTGCAAGTTTTGATGGGGATTCTAGTTTATTTTCATTAAGCAGTGCATGTCTGCTGCCATCAAGCTCGATTTTTATAAACTGTGTTCGTACACTACTTTCAAATTCAAGTTCAATAACGCCTTTTTGCTTACCTATTGTAATAAGTTCTACGTCCTTAGAACCTCTAAAACTTTTCGAACCTGTAAATAGCCATAAGGCTTCGATAATATTTGTTTTACCTTGGGCATTACTGCCGAAAAGAATATTTATGTTTGAGCAGGGCGTAAAGACTGCATCTTTAAGGTTTCTAAAACCGCAAACCTTAAGGCTGCGTACTATCATCTGTAATCTCCAGAACCTTTCCTTCGAATTCGACTGTATCACCATTACGGAGTTTTTTTCCTCGCATAAGACATGGCTCACCGTTTACTTTAACCAGTCCGTCCATAATAGCAGCCTTACTTTCTCCACCTGTTATAAATATACCCGCTAATTTAAGTAGTTGATCAACTTTAATATATTCTGTTTTAATTAAAATCTTATTCATCTGTTTTTAACCTAACCGGTAGTACTAAAAAAATAAAGCTTTCAGAATCCGCCGGATATATTTTCATTGGTGATAAAGGCCCATTAAGAAGAATTTTTATCTCATCGCATTCGGTAACACGCAGTGCGTCAATAAGATAGCGATTATTAAAGCCTATCTCAAGTGGTTCTCCACTAAGTTTACATGGCACTTCATCATATATTCGTCCTATACTGGTAGAGCATTTAATCTTAATACGATCGCGTTCAAAAATGCATCTGACAGGAGATTTTAATCTATCTGAAATTAAAAGTGAAGCTCTATCTATACTTTCAGAAAATTCCCTTACCATAACCTTTACTTCACCGCTTGTTTGCCCGCTAAGAACATTGTTATAGTCAAGAAATTCACCTTCGAGTAGTCGGGATATTATAAAAAAGCTGTTTATTTCAAAAAGAACATGCTTTTTGCCAATGCTAATGCTAAGTTCATCATCTTTTTCGTCATCAAGCATTTTATATATTTCTGAAAGGGTTTTACCAGGGACTACAAATTTCATTTCTTTATCGCATCTTATTTTTTCTATACGCAGTGCTAATCTAAAACCATCTACCGAAACAACTCTTAACGAACCGTCTTTTATTTCAAACAGTGAACCTGTATGAATAGGTTTTGAATCATCTGTAGAAATAGCAAAAATAGTTTGTTTTATCATGCTAGAAAGCAAGTTTTGAGGTAGTTTTAGTATTATTCCGTCAGAAAGTTGAGGAAGTTCAGGGAACTCACTTGAAGGGATACCTAAAATCGTAAATTCAGATGCACCGCTAACTATAGATATTAGAAATTTGTCATCTGTTTTTATTTCTACTCTTTCACCCGGTAGTTTTCTTACTAAATCAGAAAAAATCTTTGCATTAATTACAATTTCTCCAGGCTGCTGAACGCTGGCATTAACTTTAGTATACATACCAAGTTCAAGGTCATAAGAAAATAGTTTGAGTCCATCAAAATCTGTTTTTAAAAGAATACCCTCAAGGGCAGGAAGAGATGATTTTGAAGATACAGCTCTTTGTACAATACTTACAGCGTCTGATAACTCTTTTTTAGTGCAACTAAACTGCATTTAAAACAGTCCTTTCTTTAAGGAATAAAAGGAGTATTATTTAGTAGTAGTAATAGGGGCTGTTGAATTGTTTAATAGTGCTATATACCGCTTATTTGATGGGTTTGTTAAAAACACGCTTGTGAATTTATTGTTTAAAATATTAAGGTTTTTACCAGTACTTTTATTCTTTCAACTAATAGTTTAATAACTACTGTTGATTGTTTAAAAGATGTTGATAAAAAACCAACATATATTTATTTATTTCAAAAATATGTAAAGTGAATGAATTTTGATGTTTAAAGTGTTAATATACATTTTGTTAAAAAATTAATGTGCTCGTATATTTTTTATAATATCTTCTACGGTAGCCTTAAAATGTGGTTTTACTCTCATTTCCTCTTCAACTTTTTGAATTGCATAAACAACGGTTGAATGGTCACGTCTGCTGAATTCTTCACCAATTGATGAGGTGGACATTTGTGTAATTGCCCGTACCACGTACATGGCAACCTGACGTGATGAGGATATAGAGCCAGAGCGCAGTTTACCTCTAATTTCTTCGCTTGTAACTCCAAAAGTTCGTGATACTTCACCAATAATACGATCAACAGTTACAGGTATGGGCTGATTGTCGTTTAATATATCTCGTATTGCATTTTGTGCGATGGAAATTGAGGGTGGATCGCCTGCTAAAAGGTTATAAGCTTTCATCTTTTTAACTGCACCTTCTAATTGGCGGATATTGTTTTTAAGGCGGTTTGCTATATATTCAGATACCTCGTCCGGTATTAGAATACCAAGAAGTTCGGCTTTTCTTTTTATTATTGCAAGACGTGTTTCAAAGTCCGGTGTTTGCACGTCTGCTATTAGGCCCCATTCAAAACGGGTTCGAAGTCTATTTTCGAGTGTTTGAATTTCTTTTGGAGGTCTATCAGAGGTAAGCACAATCTGTTTTTTTGCTTCGTAAAGGCTATTAAATGTATGAAAAAATTCTTCTTGAGTAGATTCTTTGCCTGCTATAAACTGAATATCGTCAACTAGCAGTACATTTGTTTGACGATATTTATTGCGAAACTGTATTTGACTGTTTTGGCGAATAGATTCTACTAGATCGTTTGTAAAATCTTCACCTTTAATATAGAGAATTTTTATGCCGGGCTGGTTTTTTTCTATATCATATCTTATAGAATGAAGAAGATGGGTTTTACCAAGTCCTGAGCCACCATATATAAAAAGAGGATTATAGGCCATTGCTGGGTTTGCTGCAACGGCAACGGAAGCTGCGTGGGCAAATTTATTAGATGAACCGACTATAAAGGT